>Ga0207640_10000013_pt1 | contig 224767 bp, 200 predicted proteins | sample KBSCornC42_FD_184300 | JGI IMG/M metagenome (GOLD analysis project Ga0207640, IMG submission 184300) | Corn rhizosphere microbial communities from Kellogg Biological Station, Michigan, USA - KBS Corn C4-2 (SPAdes) (version 2) | ecosystem: Host-associated > Plants > Roots > Rhizosphere > Soil ... | reverse complement strand
TGCTTTTCGGTGGGAGCGCAGGGCTTTAGAGCAAATTGCGTATCGCTGTGCAGTAGCCTTCCAAGGGCCAAAGGCCCGACAACATACCAGCCTGGGCCGGAGGCCCAGGTTCATGATGGCAGAACATGAAAGGGCTGAAAGGCCCGACACATCATTCTCGCTGCATACCATCGAGAAATCTGCTTTAGCCCTGCGAAAATCCCGGCAAATTCAAGGGGCTTTAGCCCCGGGCCTTTTTACACATGCTGCCGTGTGGACTTTTCCGCAGCCTCTTCAGTCGCGCCGCAAGCCTTATTAAGGCAATGAGGTTTCAGACTCTGAGAAATCTTCGCAGGCGTATCCACGCCTGACCTCGCCCGACTCGCATCGCCTCCCGAGCAGGACGTGTGCCAAAGCGCGCACGCCTGCCCGGAAAGTGTCATACCGCGTCCCACTCAAATCCAGCATCATTGACACGACTCTTCGCGCCCAGAGTGTCTCCCCTGAGCACTCGCACTCTCCGGCGCTCCCGCTAAAGACATCTTCGGAGCAACCATGCCTGCTTCACTGAGATTCAACCGTGCGCTGCCCGTCCTATGCACGGCGTTGTTGTTCGCAGCATTCCTCGGCCCTGCGCACGTCCCCGCTCAGGCGTTGGCCACGGCAGCCGGAGCCGGCATCGTCTCGGGCAAGACCGCGTCTTCCACCAGCACGGCAGGCCCCGCCGGTGTTGTCCCCGCTGGACAAGGCTTCAACGCCTCACTCACCCAGGCCACCCAGCACGACTCCAGCAACGGCTGGTCAACGCTCTCCACACCCAATCTCGCCTACCGGTTCAACAGCCACTTCAGCGCCGATTTTTCCGTCCCCATCTACGACTCCATCAGCGTCGAAGTCCGCACAGGCGCCAAGGCCCATCCCATCTATCAAGAAGAAACAAAACACGGCATACTCGGCGACTCCGCGCTCGCGGCCCATCTCGACTTCAGCCCATCGCTCTTCGACTACACCCTCACCACTGCCGTCGGCCTGCCTACCGGCAAACCCGCATACGGTCTCGGCGCCGGGCACCCCACCTACAGCATCACCAACCATATTGAGAAAAGTCTGGGCGTGTTCACCCCTGATTTCGAACTCGGCGTAAGCGACTCCAACAACCTCACCGAGCGCCGTGTACGCAAGAGTTTCACAGCCGTTGGCGCCTTTGCCAACCTGCAGGCTGGCAGTTCCATCGACCTTCCCGCCGGAATCGAATTTGAAGCCGACGGCTACGAGCAGCTTCCCCTGAACACCGCTACGATTTACTCGACTACGGCGCGCGGCAAACGGAAGGTGTCGGCCACCACAGGCTCTGCCGAAGACAACGGCGTCCTCACCTCGCTCGACATTCCTGTCCTGCCCCACATCACCTTTTCAGCCTCCTATGATCGCAGCTTTCGCCTCCGCGACGATGTCGTAGGCTTTGGCCTCACCTTCCTCCTCAAGCCGCCGCCGAAGGACACCGGTTCAGTCGAATAACAAGAACGAGAGCAGCCGCAAGGGCTGCTCTCCTTTCAGCTATCGCTGTTTTCCTGGAGGTATGGCTCCGGGAACCTCCTCATCCCCAAGGCAGTCCCTTTTTTGTCATTCCCGAAGGGAATCTGCGTTTCGCATCGACCTGCGCCAGGCTACACCGATATGGAAAATGCTCTAAGCTGTCAAACCTACCGATTGCTCGCCGGCGGAATCAGCCCATTCATCCTCAGGTACTCCACCATCTGCCCGTAGTGGTCGAACCCATGCGCGACCAAAAATCCGGCCATGCTCGCGCGCGTCATCTCACCGCGCACCGTCTCGAACGCATTCGCAGCCGTCAGCGTGCCTATCGCCTTGTGCGCAAAGTCGAACGACCCTTGCAACGCGGCCACCAGCTTGTCTTTATCGGTGAGCGTGGCAATCGCTTTGACGTCCACATCAGGCTTCATCCCGCCAACCGCGCTGGCGAAGCTGTAGTTGGCCTGCGCCACATGCGCCACCATCTGACCGAACGTGCGCACGCCCTTATCGTTGGGCGACAGATAATCCGTCTTCTGACTCTCCTGAAAGATTGCCTGGCTCGGCGCGAAGTTGTATTTATCGGCGGGCATCGCCTTCGCCACTCCCATCATCTCGCCCTCGAAGATCGTCAACAGCGCGTCAAACGACTTCGACGGGGCAATCACCGTCCCCGGAGTCGGGCCCTTTGCCGCGCCCATCTGGGCCGGAGCAGTCATCGCACACGCAGCCAGAGCACACATCGCCAATATCCGCTTCATCCTCGTCTCTCCTCATCTCTCGGAATCGCCGCATCTGCGGCACACGCCAGCCTATCAGGTTCAGCATCTCGCCTGTGAAGACGAGGGACTCGGCAGTCCGTGCCTTGAACGTAAGCGCGACTTCAATGACGCCGCAAGCCGGGTGACTTTACATGTTACGGAAAACTCGCCGTCTGTGCCTTTCGGTGGGAGCGCAGGGCTTCAGCCCTGCGAACTGGCCAGCAAAGTCAAGGGGCTTTAGCCCCGGGTCGTGCCTCACACCTCAGATAACCTTTCCGTGAGTGTTGGTCCACCAAGGGAAGCCTTCGTGGAGCCGCATTACCCTTCGCATTTCAATCCCTCCTGCCTCCGAGACGTAAAATAGACCCGTGCGCAGGATTTACATGGACGCCAACGCCACCACGCCTCTCGTCCCCGAGGTCTTCGAGGCCATGCGTCCCTTCTTCATGGAGCACTACGGCAACGCCAGCTCCATCCACCAGCAGGGCCAGCACGCCCGCGCTGCCGTCGATCAGGCCCGCGACTCCATCGCCCGCCTCCTCCGCTGCCGCGCATCCGAGATCGTCTTCACCTCCGGCGGCACCGAAAGCGACAACCTCGCCCTCTTCGGAGTCCTGCAGAGCACGCTCGCGCACACCGGCGCAAAGCCCCACCTCATCACCACCGCCATCGAGCATCACGCCGTCCTCCACGCAGCCGAGGCACTCGAAAAGCAAGGCGTCGAAGTCACGTTTCTCCCCTGCACCGCCGAAGGCCTCATCGAACCCGAAGCCCTCAAGTCCGCGCTCCGCCCCAACACGCGCCTCGTCAGCGTCATGTTCAGCAACAACGAGACCGGCGTCATCCAGCCCATCGCGGAACTCGCCGCCATCGCCCGCCAGGCAGGCGCGCTCTTCCACACCGACGCCGTGCAAGCCGCAGCCAAGCTCCCGCTCGACCTCAGCCCCAAAGGCCCGCTCAAGGACGTTGACCTCGCTACCATCTCAGGCCACAAGATCCACGCGCCCAAGGGCATCGGCGCGCTCTTCGTGCGCCGCAGCGTCCGGCTCGCGCCCATGATGCACGGCGGAATGCACGAGCGCCAGCGCCGCGCCGGAACAGAAAACGTCGCCGGCATCGTCGGCCTCGGCAAAGCCGCCGAACTCGCACAGCAGTGGCTGGCAAAAGGGGAACCGGGTGCCCCACGTCCCGATTCTGGGACGTGGGTATCCACCAGTCCCGCAAATCTCGCCGCGCTACGCGACCGCCTCGAACAAGGCATCCTCGCGCAGGTTGAAGAAGCCGGAGTCAACGGAGCCGCCGCGCCGCGCGTCGCCAACACGGCCAACCTCTACTTCGATCACGTCGAAGCCGAAGCCCTCGTCATCGCACTCGACCTCAAGGGCCTCTCCGTCAGCGGAGGCAGCGCCTGCCAGTCCGGCGCCACCGAACCTTCGCACGTCCTCACCGCAATGGGCCTCACCCCGGCCCGCGCCCGCGCCAGCATCCGCTTTTCGCTCTCTAGGCTAACGACCGAAGAAGAAGTGAACGAAGCCATCGCTCTCGTCCCCGCCGCCGTAGCCCGCCTGCGTGAACTCTCCCCTACCTACAAGCCAACGCTCGCTGCTACGCCGTAGCCTCACAGATACCACGGAATATTCACCACCACAATCCGCTGGTTCCCCTTGAGCAGGAGCAGCAGCTTCAGCAACTGCACCCTCTGGTTGTGCAGCGCGTTCTCCCACCAGTGCCGCACCACCAGCTCCGGCAGCAGCACCGCCACTTTGCGGCCCGGGTTTTCCTCCTCCAGCTCCAGGATGTAGTCCATCAGCGGATGAATCACAAACCGGTAGTGCGACGAGATGACCTTCAGCTCCGGCTCCGGCAGGTGTGCTTTCCGGATCGGCTCCATCACGTGGTCTTCCCAGACCTCGTCCAGGTGCCCATCCTCGTCATCGGTATGAATGTGGACCACCTTGATCTGCTTCGAGAGCACCAGCCCGAACCGCATCGCTTTTTCGGTAATGCGGTCCCAGCGCGCCATCGGAATCACCACAATCGGCTCTTCCAGGTTCACCAGGTTCAGCGGAGTCATGTCAGCCATCTCGCGCTTCACTCGCGAGTAGTGCCGCTTCACCCCGTACATGATGCCAATCAGCAGCGGAATCAGGATCGCCGTCACCCACGCGCCCGAAGTGAACTTCGTCACCAGCACCACGATGGTGGTAATTCCCGTGGCCAGCGCGCCGAACCCGTTGACGAACATGTGCCACCAGTGCCGCCGGACGCCGCCCTCCTGCTTCCTCCAGTGCACCACCATACCAGCCTGCGACAGCGTGAACGCGATAAACGCGCCAATCGCATACAGCGGAATCAGCTTGTCCGTCACGCCGTCAAACAGAATGAGGATGACTCCCGTGAATCCGGTCAGCGCGTAGATGCCGTGCGAAAACAGCAGCCGCCGCCCGCGCAGCAGAAAGACGTGCGGCAGATATTCATTGCCGGCAATCGCCCGCGCCAGCCGCGGAAAGCCGGCGAACGCCGTATTCGCGCTCAACGACAGGGCTATAAAGATCGACGCCATCGTCAGGTAATAGAACCATCCGCGCCCCATCACGGCCGTGGTCAGAATGCTGACCATGCTCTGATACCCATGCGCCGTCGGTTCCATCGCCGTGATGCCATACGCCCGCGCCAGATACGTCGTGCCGAACAGCAGCACCACCAGCGTGCCGATGATGACCGCCAGCGAAAACTGCGCATTGCGCGCGCGGGGCTCCTCGAATGCGTTCACCCCGTTCGACACCGCCTCGACGCCGGTCATCGCGGCGCAGCCATTCGAAAATGCCTTCAGCAGCAGCCAGATGCCCGCATACTTCATCACCGCCGGCAGCGCAGGCGGCGGCGGAGCAACCGGCGTGGGATGACCTCCGCTCATGAACGTGTGATACGCGCCAATACCGATCACCACCAGCAGCGTGCCCACAAACATCAAAGCCGGCACGATAAACGCCGAGCCGGCTTCCTTCACTCCTCGCAGGTTCACCACCGCGAGCACCACCAGAACGATTAAACAAAGCGATAACGTGTCCGACTGCAATCTCGGAACGGCCGATGTCACCGCCGTCACACCTGCGGAAACACCTACCGCCGCCGTCAGAATGTAGTCGATCATCAGTGCGGCAGCCGCCAGCAGCGCAGGCCCGGTGCCCAGGTTCTCCATCGCCACCGTGTACGACCCGCCGCCGTTCGGATACGCCGCAATCGTCTGTAGATAGCTGAAGAAGACGATCCCCAGCAGGATCAGGATCGCTGTAATCAGCGGCACGATGTAGTGCAGCCCATAGAGCCCCAGCGGAATCAGCAGCGTCATCGCGGCTTCAGGCCCGTATGCCGCGCTCGTCAATGCATCTAACCCGAAGATGGGGATGCCCGCCGCAATGCCGATGCGCGCACTATGCTCCTCCTCGCTTGTAGCGAGTGGTTTTCCTATGATTGTGTCAGTGAGGGACATGCTTTATAGATATTACTGCCTCTGTCAAGTAGTCCTTATTTTACCGATAGATAGAGGCGATTTTTCGTATAATTAAAATCTATCGAGACCACGCTCAGGAGCTCCTATGCCTACTTCTATCTACGACATCCCGGTCTCGCGCATCAGCGGAGAAAATACCTCGCTCGCTGAGTATCGCGGCAAGGTCCTGCTTATCGTCAACGTAGCCTCCCAGTGCGGTCTCACTCCACAATATGACGCGCTGGAGAGACTCTACTCCCGTTTCAAGTCCCACGGGGTCACTATTCTCGGATTTCCCGCCAACGACTTCGGCGCGCAGGAGCCCGGCTCGAACGAAGAGATCGCCGCCTTCTGCCGCACCAACTACAGCGTGGACTTCCCCATGTTCTCGAAGATCGCCGTCACCGGCCCCGCCACGCATCCGCTCTATCAGGCGCTCATCGCCGCGCAGCCCACGGCCACCGGCCCCGGCCGCGCAGGCTTCCGCCAGAACCTCACCAGCTTCCTTGCCGCGAAACACAACGGCATCCCCACCAACCCCGAGCCGGGCATCCTCTGGAACTTCGAAAAGTTCCTCATCGACCGCCACGGCAACGTCGCCGCCCGCTTCTCCCCCGAGGTCACGCCCGACGACTCTGCTATCATCTCCGCCATCGAGTCCGCGCTCAAATCATAAAATCAGAGCCACAGTATTTAATTTATGGTGTCATCCTGAGCCAGGTCACTCACGCATTGATCGAGTGACGAAGTCGAAACGATTGATTCACCAGTAAAGGAATTGTCATCCTGAGCCAGGTCACTCACGCATTGATCGAGTGACGAAGTCGAAACGATTGATTCACCAGCAAAGGAATTGTCATCCTGAGCCAGGTCACTCACGCATTGATCGAGTGACGAAGTCGAAACGATTGATTCACCAGCAAAGGAATTGTCATCCTGAGCGAAGCCTCTCACAGCCTTATCGTGAGAGGCGAAGTCGAAGGACCTGCGGTTCGCAATTCGTCGAACAATTTTTCGCAGGCCTCCAAAGGTTTCCATGTCCATCCGCACAGCAGCCCTCCTGCCAATTATTCTCCTCGCCGCAACCGCCTTCGCCCAGCAGCCCATCCGCATCACCGCCGATCTCTCCGAAGCACCGCGCAAGCTCTATCACGCCGAAATCGACATCCCCGTCCAGCCCGGCCCCCTCACCCTCACCACGCCCAAGTGGATCCCCGGCAACCACCGCCCCACCGGCCCCGTCAGCGACATCACCGGCGTCGTCTTCACCGCCAACGGTAAAACCCTCCCCTGGCGGCGCGACGATGTCGAGATGTACGAGTATCACCTCACCGTTCCCGCCGGCGTCACCACGCTGCACGCGCATCTCGACTGCATCGTCACCTCGCGCGTCACCCAGAAATTCGCCGTGCTCGAATGGGAAAAGCTGCTGCTCTACCCTGCCAACACGCCCGTCAAAGACATCCCCATCGAACCCTCTGTCACCGTCCCTATGGGCTGGGGCATCGGCACCGCGCTCACGCCCGTCTCCCACAATGTCGGAGGAATACTGAACGGTATCGGCGACAACGTAAGTATCACGGGTAATAACACCACCCGCTACGCAGCCACCACCGTCGAGCAGCTTGAAGACTCACCCGTCATCACCGGCCAGTACTTCCACGAGTTTCCCCTCGCCCCCGACGTCACGCCGAAACACTACATCGACGTCGTAGCCGACCAGCCCGAAGACTCGAACCTCCGCCCGCAGCTTCTCGCCGAACTCGGCAACCTCGTCCGCGAGACGGGCGCCGCCTACGACTCGCGCCACTACCACGCCTACCACTTCCTGCTCACGCTCTCCGACGCCACCGACGGCGAAGGCCTCGAACACGGCCAGTCCTCCGACAACGGCACCGACGAGAAGATCTTCACCACGCAGGACAAGCAGCTCGTCGACTCCGACCTGCTCTCGCACGAGTTCACCCACTCGTGGAACGGCAAATACCGCCGTCCCGCTCGCCTCTACCAACCCACCTTCGAGACGCCCGAGCAGACCGACCTGCTCTGGGTCTACGAGGGCCTGACCCAGTACATGGGCAACGTCCTCGCCGCGCGCTCCGGCCTCAAGTCGCAGTCCGAGTACCGCGACATCCTCGCCATGTCAGCCGCCAATCTCGACTACAAGCCTGGCCGCCAGTGGCGCACGACAGAAGACACCGCCATCGCCGCCAGCGTGCTGCGCAACGGCAACCCTGCCTGGGCCAACTGGCGTCGCGGACAGGACTACTACCAGGAAGGCGAACTCCTCTGGCTCGACGCCGACACGCTCATCCGCCAGCGCACCCACAACAAAAAATCCCTCACCGACTTCCTCCACCTCTTCCTCGGCAAAGGCGGCAACACCGGCCCGCTCATCGTCCCCTACGAGCGCCCCGAGATCATCGCCGACCTGAACGAGGTCCTGCCCTACGACTGGGCGACCTTCCTCCACGACCGCATCGACACCCTCAACCCCCACGCCGACCTCGACGGCATCACCCGCGGCGGCTACCAGCTCGTCTACACCGACAAACCCAACAAGTCCGCGCAGATCATCGCCGAGAACGCCCGAACCCATCCCGGCCCCAACGTCTGGTACTCACTCGGCCTCCGCGTCTCCTCCTCCGGCGTCATCTCCGACGTCCGCTGGGGCGGCCCCGCCGACACCGCCAAACTCCACCCCGGCCAGAAGATCATCGCCGTCGATGGCATCATCTTCTCCTCCGACGCGCTCAAGTCCGCCATCGACAAGGCCAAAGGCTCGAAGGAACCCATCCACTTCATCCTCCAGAGCGACACCTTCGTCACCCTCGCCGACATCGACTACCACGACGGCCAACGCTACCCCGCCCTCGTCCGCGTCAAAGACACACCCGACTACCTCGACGACATCACCGCCCCGCTCACCAAACCACAGCAATAATGAAACTGGGTGCCCCAGGTCTCGATTCTGAGACCTGGGTCTTAGCGCATCCTCATGTGCTGAAGCATCGCCATCAACCCATCCTCAGCCGAACCACCCGCATCCTTCCCCCACGTCCAATACAGCGCCGCGTACGTATACGTCTCCGGCTGGCCCGCAACCGTCCGCCCCGCCGCAAACAACAGATCAAACCCAGGTTTAAACTCATACGACCCACCCAGGTCAGCCATCGTCGCAAAGCGCGTGCTGCCCACCGCATCGCCCATCGCGCCATGCCCGAACAATTCCATCCCCAGCATCAGCTTCTTGCTGATCTGCCTCTGCACCAGCCACCCGGCAAACGGATAGGTCTTATACCCTTCCTGAGTCACCACCGCCGCGCCGCCACCACCGTAGCTCGTCCAGGGCCCCCAGCTCTTCTGAATCCATAGCGGCATCCGGTACCACGCCTTGCCGACGCCCAACCCCTTATCCGCATTCCCGCTCGGCAGCTCGACAAACGGAAAGATCCCCACCTCCGGCAGCCGCTTCGACTCCTTCACCAGCCGCAGTTTCACCCCGACTTCGGTATCGCCAAATCCATGAGTCACCGGCCCGCTGTCAGGAGGAAAGCTCGTCACAAACGGCACCACCAGATGGATCTGCACATTCGGCACAACGCCATAGTTCACTTCATAGCTGGGGGCCCCAAGCGCCGTTCCGCCCGCAGTCGTACTGTCCGAAAGCTCAAACGCATACATCTCGAAGTGATGGAACGCAACCGGGTCAGGATCGTCCGTCTGAAACGGCGGCCCCGCAAACGCCGTCGCGGCAGCCATCATCAGCAGCCCCGCACACAGGGCGTGCAGCCCCAGCCATCGCACCGAGAAACAAGTCGGCAACCACCCCATACTCAGCCCTCCGCCAGAGTCGATAGTTTATAGCTGTTTTCCTGGAGGTATAGCCCCGGTGATCTCCTCACCCCCAAGGCAGTCCCCACTTTTTGTTGTCATTCCCGCAGGGAATCTGCGTTTTGCTTCGGATCGCACCGAACTACAGATTTGGGGAAAGTGCGCCCAAGGTGGGGTTCCACCGGCGCTCCAACCATACACAGCTTGCTTCCGCGCCTCTCATCATTTCCAATCGGGAGCCGGGGAAAAACATCATGAAACCTGCAAGCCTAGCTCTCCTGCTTCTCTGCGCCATCGCCGCGCCGGCCCAAACAACATCAACTTCACAATGGCCCACGCACGACGGCGCCTACGACATCCCCAACTTCCACTTCAAAGACGGCGAGACCCTCCCCACGCTCCACCTGCACTACCTCACCCTCGGCTCGCCGCATCGCAATGCGCAGGGCCACGTCGATAACGCCGTCCTTCTGCTCCACGGCACCGGCGGCAGCGCCCATTCTCTGCTCGCGCCGCAGTTCTCGAACGTCCTCTTCGGCCCCGGCCAGCCGCTCGACATCACAAAATACTTCCTCATCCTCCCCGACGACATCGGCCACGGCCGGTCCAGCAAGCCCTCCGACGGCCTCCGCATGAGCTTCCCCCACTACGACTATGACGACATGGTCCGCGCGCAGCACATCATGCTCACCGAAGGCATGCACATCGACCACCTGCGCCTCATCTTCGGGACCTCCATGGGCTGCATGCAGTCCTTCGTCTGGGGCGAAACCTACCCACAGTTCTCCGATGGCCTCATGCCCATGGCCTGCCTGCCCATCGAGATCGCCGGCCGCAACCGCATGTGGCGCTACATGGCAATGGAAGCCATCCGCCACGACCCCGCCTGGAACAACGGCAACTACACCACCGAACCCGAAGAAGGTCTCCGCGCAGCGAGCGACTTACTCATCATCGCCGGCAGCGTGCCTCTCCAGATGCAGAAAAACGATCCCACCCGCGCTCAGGCTGAAGCATACATCGACAAAACCATCGCCGCCGACATCGCCCGCACCGACGCCAACGACTTCCTCTACTACTTCAACGCATCGCGCAACTACAACCCCGAGCCCCGACTCTCCACCATCACCGCGCCCGTCCTCTGGATCAACTCCGCCGACGACTTCATCAACCCACCAGAACTCGGTATCGCCCAAAAGCTCGTCAAGCAGATGCCGCACGCCCGCTTCATCCTCATCCCCATCTCCGACGCCACCCGCGGCCACGGCACCCACACCCAGGCCGCCGTCTGGAAAAACGACATGATCGACTTCCTCCACCAGACCGAACCCAGATAAGTCGCGAAAGTCCTTGCATTTCCATTCCGCCGAGGTGGCCCCACTTTTTTGTGTCATTCCCGAAGGGAATCTGCGTTCACATCCTGCTCCCTTTTGTTTGTCATTCCCGAAGGGAATCTGCGTTTCGCATCGGTCTGCGCGGGCTACACCTATTTGGAAAATGTTCCAAGGTCCGGTCATCCCTCCTGGGCGGCTACTGCTCCGCACCCGCGACATGGAAGTTCTGCGCATACACATCGCTCGCCAACCCCGCATTCCGCTCCCTGCTCGCCAGCGCATACGCATCCTTCCGCTCCATCGCGCCACCAATCGACACCAGATAGGGCGCGCGCCCATTCGGCGAAAACACCTCCGGCTTCAGCTCCGGATGCCGCGCCGCCAGCCGCTCCACCTTCGTCTGCGCCTGGTCCTCATGGTTATAGGTAAACGCAATCACGCGCCACTCCACATGCGTAGCGCCGCCGACCGGAGCAGAAGCAGCGGCAGGAGCAGACACTGCCCGTGGAGCAGCACCGGCCCCAGCAACAGCCGCATCAGCCGACGGCTTTCGCTCATCGGCGTTCACCGCAACCGCAGGCGCGCTCGCCACCGGGGCGGATCCCTGCACAGCGACTGACTGTGGCTTAGCCGCGCTAGACTCCGCCGGCCTGCTATGAAACATGCGCCACGCAATCAGCGCCAGCACCAACACACTCAGCCCCAGCAGAATCTTCACGCCCATCCCCGGGCCGGAAGAAGGCTCATCCAGATCATCCGCCGTCCTGCGCACCGGAGTAGCCACAGCGGCCTCCAGCCCGTCATCATCCTCCGTAACCGGCTGCTCCATCATAGGGACCGCACCCTGCGCCGCAATCTCCGGCAAAGCCGCCGGGGCCAGCGCCGCCGCGATCTCGCGCAGTCCCCAACTCCCGCTCAACCCATTCCGCACAATCCCATCGAACGGCGCAGCCAGCGGCAGTTCGCCACGCGCCTCCTCCAGCGTCCGTCGCCCGGTCAGCGAGCGCAGCAGCACCGCCGCCAGATCATGCACGTCCCGCCGCTTCAGCGCGTGGCCTTCCGCGCCCTCGGGAGTCTCTCGAATGCAATCGCTGCGCAGCTTGATGACATCGCCAACGGCCAGCACATTGCCCGGAGCCACATGCTCATGCACAAACCCGGAGTCGTGCAGCGCACCCAGCGCCGCGACCAGGCTCTCGGCCACCTCGCGCGTCTCGTCCACGCTCAACCGCCGCTCAGCAATAATCTCACCCAGGTTGCCGTCCGCCGGCTCCATCACCGCGTAGGCCAGCGGCGCGCCATCCATCTCCACCTTGCCGAACTTTTTCAGCTTCACCAGATTCGGATGGTCGAGCGCGGCAATCCCCCGCCACCGCGACAGAATCACGTCGTCGTCAAAGTGCGACTCGATCAGCCGGATCACTGTCGGCTTGCCCGACCCGTTCGGCGTCAGAAAAAACGCGCTTCGCCCCTCGGGCTCCAGCAGTTTTGTCAGAAGAAATGCGCCATCGATCGTTCTGCCTTCGTACTCTGTCCAAAGTTCCATAAGGTCCAGTCCTGGTCATGGATTCCAAGGAGAAAGCCGTCATCGGCGAGCAACGCAGTCCTGCAAAACTTCAGCGGCAGCACAAAGTCGAGCAGCACCCACCCCCACCATTATGCTTCATCGCCCAACGCTAAACCAGTTCTCCGTTGTCGGTTCTCAGTTGTCAGATGTGAGCCATCAACTGGAAGTTGTCATCCTTCGCCGAAGGCGGAGGATCTGCTTTCGCATTTCCATTCCGCAGCCTTTTGCATTTCCATTCCGCCCCCTGAGCGAAGCCGAAGAGGAAGGGATCTGCTTTCCCCTGCAACCGCCACCAAAGCCGGGCGCCCCATCTTCGCGGCGGCTTTATCGTCGCTAAGGTGGGGTTACACAAACCCTAACTCCCCGGAGTCATCACCATATACTGCTCCAGCTTGCCATCCGGCTCCTCGAACGTCGTCACCCGCAGTTGCCTCCCGGCAAAATCGGCGCGAAACGCGCGAAACGTCATCCCCCCGCGTTTCAACTCGGTCGTCTGCGTAAACCCGCTCGGCGCGCCCAGCGGCTTCAGGCTCGCCGCATAGTCCTCCACCGCCTCTGTCGTAAAGTACGCATCGCACAGCGCCGTCAACTGCGAGCGGTCGATCTTCCCCTCCTGCAATCCCACAAAGATCTTCAGCGCCCGCGCCTCCGCAGCCTTGGTCGCCGCCGAGTCTGTCCCCGCCGCCCCCCCCAGCACCAGCGGAGCAATCCTCTGCGCCAGCGCCCCCGCCGCGCTCGAAGCATCTTCATTCGTCAACACCGTCACCGCAACCTTATCGTCGGGATACACAACGTTCTGTGCCACAAACCCCGACACCTCGCCCGAATGCGCCACAAACCTGTGGCCATTGCGCTCGCCCACATCCACGCCCAGCCCATAGCCCGTGCCCTTGCCGTTCTTCAGCTTCACCTCGCGGAACATCTCGTCATACGAAGCCTGCGAGAGCAGCGAGCGATCCATCAAACTGATGTTCCAAATCGCCAGGTCGCGCGCCGGCATCGCCAGCTCGCCCGCTGCAAACATCCACCCCGCGCCCTCAGCCGGAGCAGGCCGCAGCGGCCCCAGCGCATGCCGATAGTATCCCGTCGGGTCCGACTCCGGCAGTCGGCTCGCATCCGAGTTCAACACGCCCGTCATCCCCAGCGGCCCGAAGATGCGCTCGTGCAACTGCTCCATCAGCGGCTTGCCGCCAACGATCTCCGCAATCCGCCCTGCAATCACGTAGTTCGTATTCGAGTACTGCCACTCGGTCCCCGGCTCAAAGTCCAGCGGCTTCTTTCCCCACACATCCAGCATGTGCTCAGGCGTCGTCTCGGCCATCATTGTGGTCATCACATAGTCCTCGGGCCAGAAGTCCTGATACCCCGAGGTCATCGACAACACCTCGCGGATCGTCACGTCTCCGGCCCGCGTCAATCCCGGCAGATACTTCCCCACCGGATCGTCGATCGAGAGCTTCCCATCCTGCTGAAGCATCAGGATCAGCGTCGCCGTGAACTGCTTGCTGATCGACCCGATCGAGTACTGCATCTCCGGAGTAGCCGCCATTCGCGGAGAAAGCCGCGCCGCGCCATACGCCTTCACATACGCAACCTTCCCATCGCGCACCACCGCCACCGACGCACTCGGCACGCCAGTTGTATGCAACACATCAGCCGCAGCCGCGTCAATCGCACCCGCCGTCGCAGCAGGCATCTGCGCCATGACAGCCGTTACGCCTAAAGCCAGCAGACAAGAAACGCCGACACACCAAGTCCTCATTCGATTGCACTCCCCTTCCCAGTTGTCATTCTTCCGCCGCAGTCCGGAGGACCCGCCTTTTGCATTTCCATTCCGTAGCGCAGCGGAGGAATCTGCTTTCCCCAACCTGCCACGAACACACGAACCGCTTCTGGGTACGCCAAGCCTTCAGGCTTGGCCCTCTCGATCACAACAAACAATAAGGGGCTTCAGCCCCTGGTGTCCCGAGTCTGAAGTTCGCAACATAAATAAAATTGTCATCCTGAGCGCAGCAAGCCGCGTTTTTTGCGGTTTGCGGAGTCGAAGGACCTGCGGTTGCTTTTCGCCGGGTGCCCCATCCATGCGCAGCTTCATCGCGCATGGATGGGATTGTACGATGTGGCGTGCGTTGCAGTGCCGGCGATGGTCAGCAGTTTCATCGCGCATGGGTGGGATTGTACGAACCCGCACTCACTCCCCAACCACAGGCAGCTTCGCCGCCTCCCAGGCCACAATCCCGCCCGCCAGCTCCGCCACATGCTCCACACCCGCGCGCGCCAGCAGACTCGCCGCAATCGACGACCGATACCCACCCGCGCAATGCACGGCAACCCTGCGGTCGCGCGGCACCTCGCCCATCCGTTCCTTCAACTGCGAGAGCGGCAGGTTCACGCTTCCCACAAGATGCTTCGCAGCCCACTCGCGCGGCGAGCGCACATCCAGCACCACGGGCGATGCAGAAGCCATCTCGTCGGCCAGCATCGGCGCGCTCATCTGCTCGGTCACGCGCAGCAGTTCCGGACGCCCCGCCAGCGCCACCATCCCATCCTTCAAATATCCCTTCACATTGTCGAAGCCAATCCGTCCCAGCCGCAGCGCCGCCTCCTGCTCGCGCCCCGGATCAGCGACAATCACAATCGCCCGCGCCGGATCGAGCACCGTCCCCGCCCACGTCGCATATTGCCCGCCCAGCCCCACATTGATGCTGCCCGCCACATGCCCCTTCGCATACTCCCCGCCCCCGCGCACATCGAGCACCTGCGCGCCCTCATCGCGCATCCGCAGAAACTCCTTCAACCCCATTGGCCGCAGAACATACTCCAGCGTCTTGTCCAGCGTCGGATGCTCGCGCGTATTCAGAATCGCATCGTAGGTAAAGTACTCCGGCGCATCCGGCTGGTCCGCCGTCACCAGCCTGACGAACTCCTCCTTCGACATCGGCTTCAGCGCATAGTTGAACCGCCTCTGCTCGCCCATCGTCGAAACCGTGTCCGACGAAATATTCTTCCCGCACAGCGACCCCGCCCCATGCGCCGGATACACCAGCGTCGCATCCGGCAGCGGCATCAGCTTCCCGTGCAGCGAGTCGTACAGATGCCCACCCAGTTCCTCCGCCGTCCACCCCAGCGAAGCCCGCAGATCGGGCCGCCCCACGTCGCCAATAAACAGCGTGTCGCCTGTCAGCACAGCGTAGGGGTTGACACCGTCCTTCGCCAGATCGAACACCAGAATCGAGATCGACTCAATCGTATGCCCCGGCGTCTCCACCACCTTGAGCCGCACCGCGCCCAGCTCCAGCACGTCGCCATCCTTCATCGGGACAAAGCTGTACTCCGCCTCCGCCCGCGCACCCAACCGTATCTCCGCGCCCGCTCGGTCGCGCAACTCCAGATGCCCCGCCAGAAAGTCCGCATGAAAGTGCGTCAGAAACACATAGCGAATCGTCACACCCAGCCGCTCCGCGTCCGCCAGATACTGCTCCACGTCGCGCTGCGGATCGACCACCACGGCCGCACCGCTCGCCTCGTCGGCGATCAGGTACGAGGCATGAGCCAGACACCCAAGATAGTACTGCTTCAAAAACATGCAGCCGAGACTAGCACACCGTCCTTTTGCATTTCCATTCCGCACCCTTTTTGCATTTCCATTCCGCACCCTTTTTGCATTTCCATTCCGCACCCTTTTTGCATTTCCATTCAGCAGCGAAGCGGAGGAATCTGCTTTTTCCTCAACTCGCCATCAACGCTCGGGTGCCCCATCCATGCGCGGCCCCATCGCGCATGGGTGGGAATGAACACTCTCCACCAGCCTGCTTCAGCATTTCCATTCCGCGGCGAAGCGGAGCAACCTACGACTTCGCCGCCCGCTCCAGCTCCGCCAGATCGATCTTCTTCATCCCCATCATCGCCTGCATCGCCTTTGGGTTCTTCACCAGCTCAGGCAGCCGCGCGGGCACAATCTGCCACGAGAGCCCAAACCTGTCCTTCAGCCATCCGCACTGGCTCTCCTTGCCACCATCAGCAGTCAACTTCGCCCAATACTCATCCACCTCAGCCTGCGAATCGCACCGCACCACAAACGACACCGACTCATTGAACTGGAACACCGGCCCACCGTTCAACGCAGTGAACCTCTGCCCATCCAGCTCAAACGCAATCGTCAACACGCGACCGCCTGGCCCCGGCACAGAATCCAACCGCCGCGAGTTCTTAAACACCGTCAGATAAAACTCCACCGCCTCTTCCGCGTTGTTGTCAAACCACAGAAACGGCGCAATCCGGGGAAAACTCTCCATCGCGCTCATCGACTCCTCCATGTACGGCTGTTCTCAGTACCACCGCATAAGACCACACCAAACTTGCAAAACGCAAGTAATGAGCACCGTTGGTCCTTTGTATTTCCATTCCCCAGCCCTTTTACATTTCCATTCCGAGCCCTTTTACATTTCCATTCCGCAGCCCTTTTACATTTCCATTCCGCAGCCCTTTTACATTTCCATTCCGCAGCCCTTTTACATTTCCATTCCCCAGCCCCTTTTACATTTCCATTCCGCAGCGGAGCGAAGGAATCTGCTTTCCCTCAACTCACCATCAACGCTCGGGTGCCCCATCCATCGCAGTTTCATCGCGATGGGTGGGAACGCACAAATCCCACCCAGCCTCTACCCCGGGTGCCCCATCTTCGCGGCGGCATCATCGCCGCTAAGGTGGGGTCCTCCCACATCACGCCTCAGCAGTGACCACCGACTCCGCCACCGCATCGCGGTGCATCCTGCTCAACTGCCGCCACAGCAGCGCCAGCAGCACCGCGCCCGAGATCAGGCTCGCCAGCCCATCCGTCATCAACAACCCGCGCACGCCGAAGTGCTTATACCCTTGCCCATCCAGCCAGGTCATATACACAATCGCCCCATTGGTCGCGGCGGCAAACAACCCAAGCTGCGTACTCGCCACCGGGCTATGCTGTCCCACCAGTTGAAATCCCAGCGCATTGAACGCCGCGTAGACGACGCCCGCGATGCCGTTATAAACCAGCACACCAATCACAAACACTGTCGTCGTATGCGGAGTCAACGCCATCGCCAGCGCGCAGCAGCTCGCGCTCATGCCCGCCAGCAGATACATATGCCCGCGCGAGAGCCGGTTCGCCATGTAGCCGCCCACCAGCGAGCCCACCGACGTGCTGATCGCGCACCCCGCGCCCGCAATCCACACCACCGTACTCTCCGCCGTGTGAAAGTCTTTGCCCATGCCCGAAAACAGATTGATCGCCGCCACCGCGCCCGCCGGCACCAGAAACAGCGCAAACCCCGTCAGACACGCCTTCGTCTTCGAGGCGCTCCACGTCGCCTTCATCGCGTCCGTAAAAATCTGTTTGAAGCTGAACGACGACCGCACCGGCTCCGGAAACATCAGCGTCGGCACCGTGCCCAGCAGAATGCACACCCCCAGCCCTACGCCGAGCCAGTGCAAGCTCACATGCGGCGCCAGCGACATCACCGCCAGCGACCCCAGCGCCCCTCCGCCCAGGTTCGCCACATTCGTCCATCCGCTCACCGAGCCCCGCCGCGCATCCGGCGTAAATCCCGCCGTCCATCCTCCAGCCGCGCCCGAAAACATCACCATCGCCAGCTCCGCAATCAGCAGCAGCGCCGTCGCCGGTCCCATATGCGCGGGCGAAAGCACGAACAGCGCCGCCGCAATCGACACCGCCGCAATCAGCGCCATCAGCCAGCAATACGCCCGCCGCGTCAACCCCGTGTCCATCAGCGGCTGCAACAGAAATCCCCAGAACGTCGGCGACATCACCGTCGCGCTCACCCCTGCCACCTTGTCGAGCGGCACGCCCAGGTTGGTCAACAGAAACGGCAGCGCTGTAATCGTGAACCCAACCGTCAACCCAAACGGGAAGATCGCCAGCCCCACAATCCAAGAAGGCGGAAGCGGCCTCGTTATCCCATGCGATTCCACAGCCTGTGTCAAAAAAATCTCCCGCAAAGCGAACAACCAGACGGCACTATATCAGCCCAAAAGAGCACCCGTCGAACCCTCCTCCTTTGCATTTCCATTCCGCAGCTTCTTGCATTTCCATTCCGCAGCTTCTTGCATTTCCATTCCGCAGCTTCTTGCATTTCCATTCCGCAGCGAAGCGGAGGAATCTGCTTCTGTCTTTGCTCTTCCTTCACTCAGCCAACAACCCGTGTACCCATCCACGCGCAGTTTCATTGCGCACAAGCAGGACAAGGCACAGGCGCACCCTCCAGCCCGGCAAACTTCTCCGGCCGGCAGCAAGCCCGCTCCAACCGCGCCAAATCCGCCTTCATCTGCTTGTCCTCGGCCAACGAAGCAAACACCGCATCCAGTATCGAAGCCGCCCTCCGATCAGTCGGACGTTCCAAACGATAATGCATCCACTTGCCGTCCCTCCGCGCGCCCACCAGCCCGGCTCGCCGCAGATACGCCAGATGCCGCGAGATCTTCGGCTGCCCCTCGCCCAGAATCTCGACAAAGTAGCAGACGCACACCTCGCACCCGCGCATCAGGTTCAGCAAACGCAGGCGCGTAGGATCAGCCAGCGATGCAAACATCAGCGCCAGATCAATTGGCTTTTGTGTCTTTCCCATAAAAATCAGTATATACGCCTTGACAAATATGTCCACCCATAATACATTCGCTTTAGCAAATATGAAGGAGGCCGCCATGGCCGCTGAATCCGCCGCCGCAAACACCCGCTCCGCAGTCATCGAAAAGTACGGCGCCGTCGCCCGCAGCGTAGCCCTATCCGGCACGCAAGCCTGCTGTGACCCGGCCCTCGGCTGCTGCGACCCCATCACCAGCAATCTTTACGACGCGGCCCAGCAGTGCTCGCTCCCCGAAAACGCCGTCCTCGCCTCGCTCGGCTGCGGCAACCCCACCGCACTCATCGACCTCCGCCCCGGCGAGACCGTCCTCGACCTCGGCTCCGGCGGCGGCATCGACGTGCTCCTCTCCGCCCGCCGCGTCGGCCCCACCGGCAAAGCCTACGGCCTCGACATGACCGCCGACATGCTCGCCCTCGCCCGCGAAAACCAGCGCCAGTCCGGCATCGCCAACGCCGAATTCCTTGAGGGCCAGATCGAAGCCATCCCCCTGCCCGCCAACTCCGTCGATGTCGTCATCTCCAACTGCGTCATCAACCTCTCGTCCGACAAAGACCGCGTCCTCCAGGAAGCCTTCCGCGTCCTCCGCCCCGGCGGACGCTTCGCCGTCTCCGATGTCGTCGTCCGTGGCAACGAAATCCCCGCCGCCATCCGCCAAAGCATGTTGCTCTGGGTAGGCTGCATCGCAGGCGCGCTCGAAGAGCAGGAGTACCGCGCCAAACTCAACGCCGCAGGCTTCGACCGGATCAGCATCGAACCCACCCGCGTCTACAACATCGAAGACGCCCGCCAGTTCCTCACCGCCTCCGGCGTCCCGGTAGACGAGATTGCCCCACAGGTCGAAGGCAAATTCATCAGCGCCTTCATCCGCGCCACCAAACCGCAGCCGTCTTCCTGGTAAGACAGATTCCACGGCCAATACCGTGTGGATCGAAGGAGTGTCATCCTGAGCGAAGCCACTCACAGTCTCTTCGTGAGTGGCGAAGTCGAAGGACCTGCGGTTCCAGCCTCTACACCTGCCCGAGAATCTGCCCCTCACCGTCGCCAGAAGTGAAAAAGCGATAAAGCCAGCTCACCGTGAAAGAGAAGACACCGATGCCACCCCACTACAACGTCCTCTTCCTCTGCACCGGCAACTCTGCGCGCTCCATCATGGCCGAGGCCCTTCTGAACCGCAAAGCAAAAGGCAGATTCACGGCCTATAGCGCCGGCAGTCATCCCCTGGGAGCAGTCCGCTCCGAAGCACTCCATCAGCTTGAAGCCGCAGGCATTGCCGCCAAAGGCCTGCGCAGCAAGTCATGGGACGAGTTCGCCGCGCCCGATGCTCCTGCCATGGACTTCGTATTCACCGTCTGCGACAACGCAGCCGGCGAAGCCTGTCCCCTCTGGCCGGGACATCCCATCACAGCTCATTGGGGAGTAGCCGACCCGGTCGCGGCAAAAGGAGACGCCGAAGCCATCGCCCGCGCATGGCACCATGCATTCTCTATCCTCGACCGGCGCATCAGCCTCTTTCTCGCCCTGCCCTTGTCCACGCTCGAACATCTGCCTCTGCGAGAAGAACTTAAGAAAGTCGGCAAACGATAGCCGGGTGCCCCATCTTCAGCGCGGCTTCATCGCGCCTGAGGCGGGGGCGCTCGTGTCAAGCACCCGGACCCTCCAACCAACACATCCCAAAGCACATCCATCTGGCGGTCGAGTTATCCCAACTCTGCTATACTCAAAACAGATGAGTCAGAGAGAAAAGTCCCCGTCCATCGGGGACTTTTTCCATGAACGCGCTTTGCTGTTCGTCTGCGGATAAGCGCCAAAGGCGCGACACATACCAGCCTGGGCCGAAGGCCCAGGTCGGGCGGCGTAAACACATCAAGGGCTGAAAGCCCGACACATAGATCGGCATATAACCAATAAACCTATTGTAATGAATATTTTACAGAAACCACCCCTTTGGAATCAGGACTTTGATCAGGTAGTCCAGACCTAAGTCCTTTGTTCGAAGGATTTTGCACAAAAAGCAGGGGGGAGGGGTACCAGCAAAAACGATGCCCACCGAGCACAACAACATGATCGCCGTCGCCATGTCCGGCGGAGTAGACTCCTCCGCCGTGGCCGCGCTGCTCCGCGCCGAGGGACACGAGATCGTCGGCCTCACCCTCCAACTCTGGAACCAGCGCCGCCTCGCCGGACACGAGGGCATGCCCGAGAGCGTCCAGGGCCGCTGCTGCTCCATCGACGACGTCTACGACGCCCGACACGTCGCCGAAAAGCTCGGCATCCCCTACTACGTCGTCAACCAGCAGGAGCGATTCGAGGCCGACGTCGTCCGTCCCTTCGTCTCCGAGTATCTCGCCGGACGGACGCCCATCCCCTGCACCCTCTGCAACAACCACCTCAAGTTCGACCAGCTCCTCATCACCGCCCGGCAGATCGGCGCGGACCGCATCGCCACCGGCCACTACGCCCGCAACCGCTACGACGCCGAGCGCGGCCGCTGGATCCTCGCCCGGCCCGAAGACAAGTCGAAGGACCAGACCTATTTCCTCTTCGGCCTCACGCAGGAGCAGCTCTCCCGCACCCTCTTCCCGCTCGGCGAGATGCAGAAGCCCGTCGTCCGCTCGCTCGCCGCCGAAGCCGGCCTCGCCGTCGCCCAGAAGCCCGACTCGCAGGAGATCTGCTTCATCCCCGGCGGCGACTACAACCTCTTCCTCAAGGCTTACCTCGACGAGCAGGGCGAGGAGATGCCCGACACCTCCGGCGAGCTGGTCACGACGACCGGCGAAGTGATTGGCCACCACGAAGGCATCCAGAGCTTCACCGTCGGCCAGAGGAAGGGCCTCGGCCTTTCGACCCCGAACCCGCTCTACGTCCTCAGCATCCACCCGGACTCGCACCAGGTCACAGTCGGCCACGACGAGGCGCTGCTCTCACGCGACCTCTACGCCAACCGCCTCAACTGGATCTCGATCCCCGAGCTGACCAACCCGATCCGCGTGACCGCGAAGATCCGCCACCGCCACACCCCGGCCCCGGCCACCCTCACCCGCGTCGATGAAACCACCGTCCACGCCCACTTCGACGAGCCGCAGCGCGCCATCACCCCCGGCCAGTCCGCCGTCTTCTATCAGGAAGATGAAGTCGTCGGAGGCGGCTGGATCATCTGAGCGCTACCACCTGCTCGCAGGCTCCTGCTCCTCGGGAGCCGAGGGAGCCGAGGGAGCCTCCGGCGCGCTGCCGTTGCTCTTCTTGCGGCCCAGCAGGACGTCCAACCCGGCCTTGAGTCCGCTCATCATGCCGCTGAACTCCCGCGCCGGAATCCTGACAGCGTTCTGAAGCATCCTGCCCGCGTCGGAAGCGGTGTCCAGCACGGAGCTGACCATGCCGTCCACGCGCTCGACCTGCGCCCGCGTCTTCTGGTTCGCCTCGCCCATCGTCTGGTCCCACTCAGCGGCCTTGGTGCGAACCAGATGGCTGGTGTGAGCGAGGTTCTCGGTAATCACCTTCACCTTGGGCGAAGCGTCGCGCACCATCTCATGCGTGTTTGCAATCAGCGGCGTCACCTTCTCGCGCAGGTCTTCGACGATGCCCAGCACCTGCTTGCGCGCCTTCGCCGCCGTCACTGCTATGACGATCACCACAATCGCCTGCGTCACCATCGCCAGCGCCACCAGGCCCACGAAGATGATCAGCCATTTCACCCCGCCGGTCGAGTTCAAGTCTCCGGCCTGCATCCACATTCCAAGCAGCATGATTCCGGCCACGTTCATCGTCTTTCGCCTCGCAATCCGTATGCCCGACAATCATAAGGCCCGATCACGCACAACAATGACCGGGCCAATTCCAATTGAAACCGCAGCGTCAGGACTGAGTCTCGCTGGTCGTGTTCACGTAGGCTTCCTTGCCCGCGTCAATCGCCGCCGAGACCTTGCTCTGGTGCTCCTGCACCAGACCCTTGCCCTTTTCGACATACTGCGCCCACTGCGTCCGTCCGCGGTTGTAGTATTCCTTGCCGCGATCGGCGTAGTGTCCCATCTGCTCTTTGCCCTGGGAAGCCAGGTCGGCAGCGCGATCCTTGGCCTGCTGCGCCAGCACGGCGGCGCGGTCCTTTGCGTCGAGCGCGCTTGCTACCAGGTCCTCGCGCGTCTCCTTGCCGGCCTTCGGCGCATAGAGCACCCCAACCAGCGCGCCTATGCCCAGACCCGCCAGAAACCATCCCAATCCGCCTGCTCCGTTGTCTTTATCTGGCATGTACGTTCTCCTGTCTCATCTTCTGGTGCAAATCTCACTTCGTATGAATCTGATACAAATTCCACTTCGCCTTTATATCCCAAATTCCCTGTTCCGTGCCGAACCATCGAGACACAATCCACCCAACCTCTTGAGGGGCAAAGATACCCATTCAGGTGGATGCGCACGGGCGGAATTAGGTTGCGCACCCGCGCTCGCCCGCACTCACTCCGGACATGGGCATACGTCCAACGTGCAGCAAGGAAAAGTGTCCGCATCCGCAACAGGCAAATGCCCATCCACTTTACCCGGAAGTGCATCGGAGTGAACTAGAATCGTTGCACGGCCTGTCCGACAAGGCAAAGAGAGGTCTCATGTACACGTTCCGCATACTCCCCAGATCGTCCGCTTTTCTCGCCGCAACCGCTCTCGCTCTCGTACTGGGCACCTCAGGCTGCAAGAAGGCAGCACCCGCGCCGACCGACGACTCGCTGACCGGCGCGCTGCACACGCGGCTGACCACGGACAGCGCCCTCAGCACCGAACCCATCCAGGCCACCGTCGAAAACGGCGTCGCCACGCTCAACGGCACCGTCAGCAACGAAGCTGCGCGCTCGCTGGCCGCCGCCGACGCCGCGCAGGTGAGCGGTATCAAAACCGTGGTCAACAACCTGACCGTCGCGCCCGCGGCCCCTGCGGTCGCGGCGGCAGCCCCTGCGCCGGAGCCGCCTCCTGCGCCTGCTCCGCGCGAGACGCGCAAACCTACTCCACATCGGGCTAAACCGGCCCCGGTCGTCCGTCAACGCCCCCAGCCAGTCCAGCAGGCCAACGTCGTTCCACCGCCTTCTCCCGGTGAAAACATGGCCGCCCCAGCGCCTGTAGAGCGCCCGGCCGCGCCTCCGGCACCCACCTTCCGTAATGTAACCATCCCCAGCGGAACCATCATCCCCGTCCGCATCACTCAAAGCCTCAGCAGCGCCTCATCGCAGATTGGCGACAGCTTCTCCGGTGTGCTGACCAACGACATCCTCGTGGACGGCGTCACCGCCGTCGCGGCGGGCACTCCTGTCTCCGGTCGCGTCTCCGACGTGCAGGGCGCGGCGCACTACAAGGGCAGCTCCCTGCTGAGCATTCAGCTCACCGGCATCAGCCCGCGTGGGAACCGTCTCTCCGCCTCGTCTGCACCGTATACGGTGCAGGGCAAGGGGCGCGGCAAAAATACGGCTGAAAAAGTGGGAGGCGGAGCGGCGCTCGGGGCCATCCTCGGCGGCATCTTCGGCGGAGGCAAGGGCGCAGCCATCGGCGCGGCGGCGGGCGGCGGCGTTGGGGCGGGCGCGAACACTATCACCAAAGGCGAGGAGGTGCAGATTCCGTCCGAATCCATCGTACGGTTCCACCTGTCCGGCCCGGTCTCGCTTCGCGTTTCGACCGGCGGCGCACAAGGCGACGACAACGCCGCGCCATCGTCCACGCTTCAGCGGCGGTCCAGCACGCAGCCGCCACAGTAATGCCGTAAGCTGCATCTAAGTTTTTGTGCGTCGCGCAAATATACAACGCCTGTAAATATTGCAGGTGTAGACTTGGTTCTCTACCGGCCCGGCGGATCTTCTTCCAGGCCGGCCGCTTCACAACGTTCGAACGTGAGGTACTCCACCTTGACGAAGGCATCGCCCAACCAAGAGTCCCGTCCCGCAGGATTCCTCACCTTTACCCTGCACGCGCATCTTCCTTACGTCGTCAACCACGGCACCTGGCCGCATGGCATGGAGTGGCTGCACGAGGCGGCGGCGGAGACCTATCTGCCGCTGCTGCGGATGCTCAAAAATCTTGAGCGCGACCACATCCGCTTTAACTGCAATCTGAACCTCTCGCCTATTCTGCTTGAACAGCTCGCGCACCCGGTCTTCATCGAGGAGTTTCCCAACTACCTCGGGCGCAAGATCGTCGCCGCGCGCGAAGACGAGGCGTACTTCATTCAGGCAGGCGAGACTCACCTGGCCGAGACCGCGCGGTTCTGGTGCAGGTTCTTCTCGCAGGCGCTTGAGGACTTCGAGGGCTTCAACCGCGACCTCATCGGCGCGTTCCGCCACTTCAACGACACGGGCCTGATCGACATCATCACCTGCGGGGCCACGCACGGCTACATGCCCCTGCTGGGCACAGACGAGAGTATTCGCGCGCAGGTGCGCACCGCGGTCGAGACGCACATCCGCCACATCGGCCGGCATCCGCGCGGCATCTGGGCGCCGGAGTGCGGCTACCGCCCAGCCGGTTTCTGGCAGTATCCGGTCGCGTGCGCGGACGGCCAGACTCCTTCAGGCTTCGACCGCATCGGCGTCGAGCAGGCGCTCTCGGAGAGCGGCATCGAGTTCTTCTTCGTCGATACGCACCTGGTTGAAGAGTCCGTGCGCACGCCTTCGCCCTATGAACTGCTCAACGGCTCGGTGCCTGCCGATGCCGCGACCGAGCAGATGACCCACCGGCCGTACCGCAACCTCTATCAGCCTTATTACGTGGACGGCCCTTACGACAAGCGTTACGCCACGACGATCTTTCCGCGCGATCCGCGCACCGGCATCCAGGTGTGGTCGGGCGACGGCGGCTATCCAGGCGACGGCGTGTATCTGGACTTCCACAAGAAGCGCTGGCCCGGCGGGCACCGCTACTGGCGCGTCACCGGATCGAAGGTGGACATGGGCGACAAGCAGCCCTACTATCCGCAGCAGGCGGCCGAGCGCGTCAAGTCGCACGCCGCGCACTTCGTGCATCTGGTCTACGAGGCGCTCAAGTCCGGCTTCAACGATGAGATTCCGCCCATCCTCTGCTCTCCGTTCGACGCGGAGCTGTTTGGCCACTGGTGGTTCGAGGGGCCGCTGTGGCTGGAGGCCATCGCGCGCAATCTGCACGACTACCCGACTGGACTCGAAATGATCAGTTGCGCCGAATATCTGGATCGCTATCCGCGCGCCGGTTTCATCTCCATGCACGAAGGCTCGTGGGGAGCCGAGGGCACCAACCATGTGTGGATGAATCCTGAGACTTCGTGGACGTGGACCCATATTTATCCTGCCGAGCTTTTCACGCGCGAGCTTTCGACCGCGGGCCACTGGCGCGCCTCGGCACTGGGCAAGCGCATCGCGCAGCAGCTCTGCCGCGAGCTGCTGCTGCTTGAGTCCTCCGACTGGCAGTTCCTCATCACGACGGGCGCGGCGCGCGACTACGCCGAGATACGCTTCCTGACCCACAACGACCAGTTCAACGAGGTCAAGGCCATCTGGCAGACGTTCGAGACCACCGGCAGCATTACGCCCGAGCAGGAAAAACGCCTCACCGAGATCGAAGTCCGCGACGGCGTCTTCCCCGACATCGACCCCGGCCTGTGGGTAGCGGGGGCAAAACAGCCCCGCATCGAAGCCCAGCCGGCCACTCTACCGCAGGCTGCAGCCACCGCTTGAAAGGCGCAATGACCGAACCGAACCGCCGCCACTTCCTCTTCGGCAGCCTCGCTGCCGGAGTTGTCGCCACGCTCCCCGCAGCATCGCAAACCATAGCCGCGCAACCGCAGACGCAGACGCAGAACGACCGCGCCTACTGGCTCGGGCATGTGGAGCGCGTCTCCGAGCCGGTGCTGAAGGCACTCAACGAGCGCACGCTCCGCGCCGCCATGCCCGTCGAAGCTGCGCCGGGCGAGCATGACTCGCGCGCCGTCGGCACGCATCTGGAGGCTCTGGGCAGGCTGCTCGCGGGTCTTGCGCCGTGGCTCGAACTTGACCCTTCGCCAGGAGAGACAGCGCAGGAGACGGCGCTGCGCAGCCGCTTCCGCGAGTACGCCGTTGCGGGCATCGTCTCGGCGCTCGATCCGGCCTCGCCCGATCACATGCCCTTCGGCGCGTCGTCGCAGACAGTGGTTGATTCTTCCTTCCTTGCGCTTGCAATTTTGCGCGCGCCGAATCAGCTTCTCGGCAAGCTCGACGCCACAAGCCGCCAGCGTCTCGCTGAAGCCCTCATCACTGAACGGCGCGTCCAGCCCGGCTTCAACAACTGGCTGCTGTTCGCGGCCATGAACGAGGCGCTGCTCAAAGTACTGGGACAGTCGTGGGACAGGATGCGCGTCGATTATGCGCTCCGCTCGCTCCAAAGCTGGTACGTGGGCGACGGCGTTTACGGCGACGGCCCGCACTTTCACTGGGACTACTACGATAGCTTCGTCATGCATCCGTACCTGCTGCAACTGATGGACACCGTCGGCGACGAGTCCGCCGCGTGGACCGCGATGCGCGAGCCCATCCATCGCCATGCGCAACGGTATGCTGCCATTCAGGAGCGGCTCATCGCGCCGGACGGCTCCTACCCTGTCATCGGCCGTTCCATCTCGTACCGCTGTGGAGCGTTTCAACTGCTGGCCGATGCAGCGCGCCGCCACATGCTGCCCGAAGCCGTCGCTGCGCCGCAGGTGCGCTCGGCCATCGCGGCAGTGATGCGCCGCACACTCGAACCGGCGGGCACGTATGACGCTGCGGGCTGGCTCCAGATTGGCCTCGCGGGCCACCAGCCCGGACTGGGCGAAGGCTATATCTCCACGGGAAGTCTCTACCTATGCAGCGCAGCATGGCTGCCGCTCGGCCTGCCGCCGTCGGATGCGTTCTGGTCGGGAGCCGCCGAGCCGTGGACCTCGCAGAAGATATGGTCCGGCGAAAATGCGCACACCGATCACGCTCAGGATTCTTAACGACACCCTGCTGCGCGGACTAAACTTAAGGGAGTGGCTACAGCAACTCCAACTCAGCCTGCGCTCCGAGTCCGTCGCGCCATCCGGCCACTGGCGCTCTGGCATCTGCTTTCGCTTGACGCCCCCACTGTGGCGGCGCTGTGGACGTGGTTCATTGCGCGCGCCAGCCAGGTGCGGCTGCCCTCGGCTGCTACGGCGGCGATGGCCGTCGCTGTGTGGATGCTCTACGCCGCCGACCGCCTGCTCGACGCGCAATCCAGCCAGCAGGACACGCTTGAAGCGCGGCACATCTTTCATCATCGCCACCGCAGTGCGTTTCTCGCGAGCATCTTCGGAGCATCGATCACGCTTGCGCTCATGCTGCCACGGCTCGACACGCAATCCATCCACCTCTACCTCATTCTCGGCGGACTGGTCTTCGGCTACTTCATTCTGATTCACGCCGCTCGCAGCGCGCATCGGATGCCGAAGGAGATCGCCGTCGGCATCTGCTTTGCCGCCGCGACATTCATCCCCACGGTCGCGCGCCGACCGGACCTGCGGCTCTCGCTCGTTGCTCCCGCGCTGCTGTTTGCCGCACTGTGCAGCCTCAACTGCCTGTTCATCTATGCATGGGAGCATCCGGCGTTGCATCCCGCGCTTGATTCGAGCCATCCTCCTCACGCCGTCACGCGCCATGCCCTGCGCCATCTACGGCCGATGACTGCGTTCCTCGTGCTCGCCGGCGCTGCGCTTGCAGTGCTGGACCCGCACGCGCCGTGGCCGATTCCGCTCGCCTCCGCCATCTCAGGGGCGCTGCTGCTCGTCCTCGATCGCTGCCGCAATTCGATTCAGCCGACCATGCTTCGCGCCGCGGCCGACTTCGTTCTGCTCACTCCGCTCGCGCTCATCCCCTTCATCCGATGAAGCCGCCCAACTTCGACCGCATCGCGCGTCCGTATCGACGGCTCGAATACCTCACGCTCGGCAAGGCGCTTGAACGTTGCCGCCTCCACTTTCTGCCGCAGTTGCTCGACCGCCGCTGCGCGCTCATTCTGGGCGACGGAGACGGCCGCTTCACCGCCAGCCTGCTGAGCGCAAACCACATCATCGAAGCCGACGCCCTCGACCTCAGCGCGACGATGCTTGCTCTCCTCCGCCAACGCTCCGCCGCTGCTCCAAACGCCTCGGCCCGCCTGCGCACACATCATGCCAACGCGCTCGACTTCGTCTTTGAGCAGCTTCCCGCGCAACCTTACGATCTCGTCGTCACCCACTTCTTCCTCGACTGCCTCACGCAGCCCGAACTCGACGGCCTCATCGCCCGCATCGTGCCGGTGCTCGCGCCCGGAGCCATTTGGCTGGTCTCCGACTTTCGCATTCCTTCAGGCGCCATGCGCCTGCCCGCGCAGGTCTACATCCGCAACCTTTACTTCGCCTTCCGCGTGCTGACCGGCCTCCGCACAACGCATCTGCCCGACTATTCCACGCCACTGCGCAAGCTGGGCTTTACGCGCGCAAACCATCACCACTCGCTGACCGGGTTGCTCACCACGGAGATGTGGCAGCGAAACAGCCCTCCCGGCGCATCCCGCATCGGATAACATAAGAGACCCATCGCGCACCCGAGGCACGACATGCCCCAGCCGGAGAACAACACCGCCCCTGAACCGGAAACGCACTCCAAGCCGGACACCCACCCCGCGCCCATCCCCGACCCCGAACCGGCCAGCCCCTCGCTCGACGAGCCCGACCCGGCCGTCTTCCACCATATTCCGGTGCGGCCAAAGGACTAGGGCATAGGGCTTAGGGCTCATCACTAGACATATCCAGAAAGCGAGACATTTTGCGATAGCCGTGACGAAGTCGCTCCTGATTGCGCTAAACACTACGGCGAGTCCCTATTCCCTAAGCCCTATGCCCTATGCCCTGTTCTAAAATTGATACGTCTATGAATCTCTTCCTGCTTCGGCACGCCAGCGCAGGCACTCGCCGCTCCAATCCACTGCTGGACGTCAAACGTCCGCTCGACAAGGAAGGCAAGAAGCATTGCCAGCAACTGGCCCAACTGCTCAACGCGCTTGACGTGCAGTTCGACCTTGTCGTCTCCAGCCCGCTCAAGCGCTGCCTCCAGACGGCCTCGCTGGTGGGTACCGAGACCGGCTACGAGTCCAAGATTCTCCGCTCGAACGCGCTGTCCCCCGAAGCCACCCTGGCCGACTTTCAAAAGCTCCTGCACGACTGCTCCAGGAGCGAGAACCTGCTGCTGGTCGGGCACAACCCCAACATCACCGCGTTTCTCGGGTCGCTCATCTCCTCGAACGGCGCCGCTCCGCGCATCCGTCTGCGCAAAGGCACGCTGGCGCGGCTCTCGCTCAGCCGCGGGCCTGCGGTGTTGCAGGCGCTGCTCGACCCACGCACGGTCCGGGCTGCTTACGCGACCTCGACCAAGAGTTCGCGGCGAAAGACCTCGCGGAAGTAAGCAGCTTCTTTCTTCAGCGACCACGCCTCCAGCTCCGCTCCACCGCGCCCCGGCACCAGTTCCAGCACAACGCGCTTGGGATAGACCTGCGCCCGCACCTTGACCACGGCGCTGGCGCGGTCCTGATTGAGCGCGGCCGCCAGCCGCAGCAGCACCACCGACCGCACGACGTGCGTGTGCTCTTCCAGCGGGACCGAACGCATCAGCCGGTCCATCGCATCGGGCCGCGTCTTGCCCAGATAGCGCGCAATCGCGCTGACCACCAGGCGCTGCTCCGGCGAAAAGCCGAATATCTCCGAGTTGGCGATGATGTACTGCGTGTGCCGGTAGTGTCCCTGGTGGTTCATGAACTTGCCGGCCTCCTGCATCATTGCAGCAGACTCCAGCCACAGCCTGTACTCGGCGGGCAGCTCATGCACGCGGCCGAGCGCGTCGAACAATTCGACCACGTGCTGGCGGACAGGCTCCACACGGCGCTGCTCGATGCCATAGCGCGCGCAAAGCTCCAGCACACCCGACCACCGCTCGCTCTCCATCTTCTGATGCACTGAAGTCCTCAGGTCAGCCTCGGCCAGCATCTGTGCCAGCATTCCGTCTCTGAGGCCCAGCGGCGAGTACCGGAATCCCTTCAGTCCCAGCCGCTCCAGCAGGTCGGCGTACACCAGCGCGCCGCCGACGATGATCTCCGAACGCTTCGGGCCAACTCCGGGAATCGCAGCGCGCTCTGCGTTCGTCATCTTCGCCATCCCCTCAGCCAGCCTGCGCACGTCGGGAGCCTCCGCCGTCATCACGCCCACGCGCTCCACGCGCTTCTTCGCCAGCGACTTCTTCCCCTTCGCCGCAACGCGGGCGTGACCGCTTGCCTCCGCCAGCGCCGCCGCCGTCCCTGACGTGGCAATCACCAGCCCGACGCGCGGAGTCCCCAGCTTCCGCTCCGCCTTGCGCAGTTCGCGGTCGATGTACTGCTTCAGCCGCGCAATGTCTTCTTTCGCCGGAGGATCGCCGCGCACGAATTCCTCCTGCAGGCGCACCGCGCCAAGCGACAAGCTCACCATCGCCTTGATGCGTCCGCCATCGGAGACCGTCACCTCGCAGCTTCCGCCGCCAAGGTCGATCAACAGACACCGCCCGCGTGCGCCCACCTCGTGCGTCACCACGCCAAGGTGGATCAGCCGGCCCTCCTCCAGCCCGGAGATGACTTCGACGTTCCAGCCTGTCGCCGAGCGCACCCACTCGGTGAAGGCATCGGCGTTGCGGGCGTCGCGCATGGCGCTGGTCGCCACCACGCGCACCTTGTCGGCGACGTGCGCCTGCACCGCTTTATGAAAGCGCCTGAGCGCCCGGATGGTCGCCGCCATCGCCTCGGGCGAGATCGAGCCGGTCTGGAAGACGCTCTCGCCCAGCCGCGTCACCTCGCGGTCCTCGTAGAGCGTTTTGAGCCGATGCAGTTGCACCGAGGCGATCTTCAGCCGGCATGAATTCGAACCGATGTCCACTGCCGCGAACGTTGGCATCCCAGGCGTCCCCTCACAGGAAAAGTCCCACACAAGCAAGATACATCCCGACACGCCGCACCCCGACAGGTTGCATCTGCATCTAACTGCTGCTGCGCCTGCCGACTCTCTCAGTCCGGCCTGAACGCGCCAAAACACCCCGGAGCCGTTATCCTTAAGCTATCGCCGACCTCATGACCAACTCCACCCTCTCCAAATCGCTGGACCAGGCAGAAGCCGAAGCCAGAGCCATCCGCGCTCCACGCCGCTCAACCGCGCTCGCCATCCTCACCGGCCTCTGGCTCATCATCTTCTTCAGCGCGCTGTTCAGCCCGCCACTGCTTGACGACGCCGACGCCACCCACGCCAACGCTGCCCGCTACATGCTCCAGACCGGCGACCTGGTTACGCTGCACGTCAACGGCGTTCGCTATCTGGAAAAGGCGCCGCTGCCTTACTGGCTCGTCGCCGCCGGCTTCCGCATCTTCGGGTTCAATACCTTCGCCGCTCACCTGCCGCAGGCCATCGGGGTCCTGCTGCTCGCCTTGCTCGGCTTCCGCTGGGCCAGCCGCGCCTTCGACGACCGCACTGCCTTTTACACCGGCCTCGGCATTCTCACATCGGCCGGGGTCTTTCTCTTCACCCGCGTTTTTATTCCCGAGGTGCTGCTGACCCTGTTCCTCTGCGGCGCGCTCTACTGCCTGCTGCGCGCACTGGAGGTCGAGCCCGGGCGTAGCGCAAAGTACGCCTACCTGATGTGGGCGCTGCTCGCGCTTGCCGTGCTCACGAAAGGTCTGGTCGCGCTGGTCTTCTTCGGCGGCGCGGGTCTTGTCTACCTCACACTGACAGGCGGACACAAACGCTGGGGCGCGCTCAAGCCCTTCACCGGCACGCTGTTGTTCCTCGCCATTGCCGCGCCGTGGCACATCCTCGCCGGGCTGCGCAACACCGGAGGCATGAACGGCCACGGCTTCTTCTGGTTCTACTTCGTCAACGAACACTTCCTGCGCTTCCTCGGCAAGCGATACCCGAAGGACTACAACAAGCTCCCCGGCTACCTCTTCTGGTCGCTGCACATCGTCTGGCTCTTTCCGTGGAGCCTCTTCATCCCCGCTGCCGTCGTGGTCGCGGTGAAGCGGTGGAAGTCGCGCGCCGCAACGCTCCGTGACAGCCTGCACGCGCTGAACTTCAAACAGCAGACCACGCTTCTGCTCGCGCTCTACTCCGCGCTGGTGCTCGTCTTCTTTTCCATCTCGACCAATCAGGAGTACTACACCTTCCCGGCTTATCTTTCGCTGCTCATCCTGATCGCCGCCGCCATGACGCGCGCCGAAAACAGCTACGATGCGGAGAAGTCCAGCCACCGCTGGATCACCTTCGCGCACGCCGCCTTCACCATCATCGGCATCGGCGTCTCGCTTACGCTGGCCTATGGACTCTGGCGCTCGCGGCATCTGCCCTTCGTGCCCGACATCGGCGATCTGCTCGCGCACCGCGACGTGGGCGACTACACGCTCTCCATGTCGCACCTCTTCGACCTGACCGATGCCAGCTTCGCCGCCCTGCGTCTGCCTGCTGCGCTCGCTGCGATCACCTTTGCCATCGGCCCGGCCATTGCGTGGATGCTGCGCTCAATGCGCCGTCATCTTGCCGCGACCACGGCCATTGCGCTCACCAGCACGGTCTTCCTCGTCGCCGCGCACATCGCGTTCGTGCGCTTCGGCACCATGATGTCTTCGGAAAATTTTGCCGCGAAGATTCAGCAACTCGAAGCTGCACACGCCATCTCGCCCGACAGCGAGATCATGATGTACGGCGACCAGGCCTACGGCTCATCGATCCCGTTCTATCTCGGCAAGATTGTCTACCTGGTCGAAGGCCGCTCGACATCGATGCTCTTCGGCTCGACCTTCCCCGATGCGCCGCACATCTTTCTCACCAACCGCGACCTGATTGACACCTGGGGACACGGCCCGCGCAAGGTCCTCTTCGTGCCGCTTGAAAAGCGCGACACGGTGGACCAACTGCTCGGCAACGATAAGGTCCTGCTGCTCGACAACTCCGGCAAGGCGCTCTACACCGACCGGCCGCTGGACCACTGATCTACCCTGCAAGCAGCCGGCACCATCACTGCGGATTGGGGTTCGGGGGCGACGTGGTTCCCGTCGAGCCGCTTCCGGTTCCATTCGTTGTGGGCGAGGTTGGATTGCCGAACCCCATGCTGTTTCCAAACGGGGACGAGGAGCCAGGACCGGAACTTGAACCGGATCCGGAACTGGAGCCGAAACCCGTCGCTCCACCACCCATCATTGCCGCCTTGGCCTTCAACTGCTCGATGCGCGGGTCGTAGATGAACTCCCACGTGTTGTAGGTCGTCTGTTCGTTCAGCGTAATAATCGAGTCGCCATCCTTCACCAACCCGACCCCGATAAACGGCCCGCTGTTGCCGGTGAAGTTCGAGGCCGAGATGCTTTGCATGCCGCCCGAAGAGGAAGAGGCGCCGGTCTCTCCGCCTGCCGTGTTGCTGCTCGAAGATGAACTCGTTCCCACGCCCGATGGTCCCAGCCCCGATGTAGGCGAAGACGTCCCACCCAGCGCAGAGCCGATCGATCCCGAGTTCCCAAACGCAGACCCCTGCGATGAACTCCCCGGAGCCGTTCCCGACGATCCGAACGACGACGCCATCCCCGCCGCCGATCCCAGTCCAGACGTCGGCAAACCTGCCAGCGGCTTGCCGAAGAACCCCTTCACCGTGGTCTTGTTCTCGCCTACTTTGATGATGCGCCAGTCCGCCTTGCCGGTCATCGGATCCACATAATCCTGGCGCAGGAAGCGAATCATATTCGACTTGTCCAACTGCTCCATCGATCCCGGATAGTGGCCGAATTTCCTGTAGTACAACTGAATCGCACGGACGTACTGATTGCCGCGATGCACCGTCTCGACCTCGCGCTCGCGGCGCAGCTCGCGCGCCATCTTCGGGGCCGCCACGCTCAGAGTCAGCAGGATGATGAAGATGGCAACGATCAGCCCCAGCAGCAGAAATCCCTGCTCCTGCTCACGGCCTTGCGCGTCGTCCTTCATCGCATCCTCAATGCCCAATCAAGGGCAGCGTCTGCTTGTTGTTGTCGGTCAGGTCCTCGACCACAATCGAGTTGGCTTTGATCGAGTCCACCTTGTATCTCCGCTTCACGATGTCGCCCTCTGAGGCCAGAAACACGTCCTCGCCGTTCAGAAGGAACGCGCGCGTGCGCCCGTCCTGCGAGGTCTCCGTCCCGAAAAACTTCAGGTCGATGGGCGGCGGAGGCGGAGGTCCGGGCGGAGGCGTATACGCCGGCACGACCGGCCCCTTCGGGCGCGCCGGAGCAATCGGCTTCGGGATGTCCACCGGCGCGGCAGTCGCCGAAAAGATGTTGCGCCCGCTGCCGGAGTACACCAGCGATTCCGTCACCAGCATCGGCCCCATGTGGAGCGTCGGATCGAGCGAGGCGGCAGTCGTGCCTACACTTTTTGCTGCTGCCCCTGTCGTGGTTCCAGTGTGAGTTGTAATCACAACAGGCGGCGGCGCAGGCGGGCTGTCGTCGCGCAGATCGTAGTAGAGGACGCCGGCCATCAGCAATACAAACACGGCAATCAGCGCGCCCTTCTTCTGCATGTCGGGAGTGAACTTCATCGTCCGCCTCCCGTCGCGTTCGCGCTTGCAGGCGACACGCTCTTCTCCGTACCCTCTGCGCCCACCGGTGGCCTGAGATACGTCGTCAGCCGCAGCCGCAACCCGACCGTTCCGCTCTGCTGCCCGGTCAGCGAGACACCATCAATCAGGAAGAACATCCGGTCGCGTTCAAGCGAATTGATGAACAGCACCAGCGGCCTGTAGTCACCGTTGAGGCTCGCGTCCATCCTGACTTCGGTCAGCGCACCCGCCGATCCAGCCATCACCGGAGCATAGGTATAGCCCACGCGCGTCAGCTTCACGTTCTGCTTCTTCGCCAGCGCGCCCAGCTCGCCCGCCACCTCGGAGGTCGCAAACGGCAGCCGCTGCTTGTAGAACTTGTCAGCATTCACCGTCGTCGCCGTCAGCTTTTCGTCCAGGCCTTCGAGCGGCTTCTTTGCAATCTCAGCCGTCTTCATGGCCACGTTCTGGCGTTCGATGGCGTTCGCGTTCCGGCTGCTCGCCGCGCTCCACGCGAAGACGATATGCACCAGCAGATACAGATTCACCAGCGCCAGCACCGCTACTCCGGCAACGTGCAGGTTCAGCAGATTCATCCACCCGCGCATCGACTCGGCTGCCTGCCGGGTCTCGGGACGCTTCGTTGCGACGGTCATCGCGCCCCGCCACTCTTCTTGACAGCTTTCGCGCTCGCCGCGGTCTTCTCCGGCAGCGGGTTGTAGTCGCTCATAATCTCAAACACCACGCCGCCCGGAGCAACCATCGGGCCGCCCTGGCTGGCCGAAGGCGTCAGCGCCGTCTCTCCGCTCAGGCGAGGCGAAAGAAACCGTTGCGAGGTCTCCAGGTTCCGCACCAGTTGCACCGCGCGGTCGCGCTCGCCGCTCACCCGCAGGCGAATGTTGACGTCGCCTTCCTTGGTAATCACCGGGTCGATGCTCGTCACCTGCACGCCTGCGGGAAGCACCCGTTCGAGGTCCATCATGACGGCGGTCCAGCTAAAGCTCTTCTCGGCAAACAGGTGGTTCAGAAAGCGCGACCGGTCGAGCACCGCCATGTTCGCGGGCTGCCGCATCCGCGTCTCGTTCGTCTGACGCTCGTGCTCGAACTGCGTCGTCTTTGCCTTGAGCGCATTCATCTGCGACTCGGCCACGCCAGCCTTCGCATTCAAGGCGCGGAGGGCAAATCCCAGCCCCACGGCCAGCGCCGCGAGCAGCACCATCGCCAGCCGCAGGCGCGCATACAGGGGCCGCAGTTCGACAAAGGGCCGGGTTGCGAGATTGACCGAGATCTTCATCAGTTTCTAAGTGCCCCCCGAACGCCGGCCAGCCAGCCGCGCGGCACCGCCGCCGTCGCCGCCGAAGCCTGCAACACGCTCGCATCCACCATCTCCCGCACGCGCAGGCCCCGGAATCCGCGCTCTTCCATCATGGCGGCCAGCGCGTCTGCGCCCAGCGTGCCCGCCGAGAGCACCGTCTCAGGCGCGACGCGCAGCGTGTCTTCAAAGTAGGCCGCAGCCACGCTCACCGCCTGCACGGCCTCGTCCGCTGAGCGGCCCTCGGCAGCCTCGCGCTCGACCTCCGCGCGCACCGTGGAACTTTGCATGGCCGCCTCGGCTTCGAGCGGGTCGTAAACGCCAGGCGCAGGGACAGGCACAGGCGCACGACTCTCAACGCCGGCCTCGCCGCCCATCTCCACCGAGCGATGCAGCAGCAGAATACCCGCCTGCACAATCGCCGTCGTCACCGATCCCTGTCCGGCGTTGACCACCAGCACCGGCGCATCCGATTCATCCAGTCCCGCAAGCGCGGCCAGCGTGCTGGGCAATACCGCGCCGGGCATGTACCCAGCCGCCGTCACGACTGCTTCGTACTCCGCCAGAACGTCCTTCGGCATCGCCACCGCGACCACGCGCACAGCGTCCTTTGCAGAGGACATCACCTGATAGCTCACCGCCGCCTCATCCGCGTCGAATGGCAACAGCTTCTTCAGCCGGAACCGCACCACCGGCAGCGTCTCCGCCTCCTTCGAGGGCAGCGTGTCGAAGTCCAGCAGCAGCACACGCGCCGCGGCATCGGGCACTACCAGCGTCACATAGCGCGAACGTTCCAGCCCGCGCCCCGCTACGCCTTCAAGCGCCGAGCGCACGGCGGCGACCACGCCGGAGCGGTCCACTATATTGCCGGCCTTCAACCCGGGCACAAGGGCGCCCTCGGCAAGTCCGCCATGCCCGACGGCCGTCAGCAGAGCAGCCGCGTCTTCCGCGCGCGCGGCCACCACACCTTCGGCCCGGACCTCGACCGCCAGCCGCGGCCGCGTCCCCAATGCTTTCGGCAAAAATTCCATTCGTCCTAGACTACCTTGAAGACTAACCTGTACAGCAGTTTTCCGATCCCTGTTCCCGGGCCCAATTCTCTGCCTTACCGCCCCGCCTCGATAAACGTGACTTTATTGATCTCCTTGAGCGTCGTAATGCCGGCACGCACACGGTCCAGCGCAGAGTCGCGCAGGAACGCCATGCCCTTGTCCCGCGCCTTCTTGCGAATCTCGCTTCCGGGCTTCTTCGCCAGCAGCATCTCGCGGATCTCGTCGTCCAGCTCCAGCAGCTCGTGGATGGCCGAGCGCCCGCGATACCCCGTCCCTGCGCACTCGATGCAGCCCGCTCCTTCGCGGAAGTTGAAGTTGCGCCACTCCTCCGGCTCGAGCCCGCTGGCCAGCAGCTCCGCGTCGCTATAGCGCACCTCGCGCACGCAGAACTCGCACACCTGCCTGACCAGCCGCTGCGCCAGAATGCAGTTCAGCGCCGAGACGAAGTTGTACGGCTCGACCCCCATGTTCAAAAAACGCCCCAGCACATCGACCACATTGTTCGCGTGGACCGTCGTGAACACCAGGTGCCCGGTCAGCGCAGAGTTGATGGCAATCTGCGCCGTCTCCGCGTCGCGGATCTCGCCCACCAGAATCTTGTCCGGGTCGTGGCGCAGAATCGAGCGCAACCCGCGCGCAAACGTCAGCCCCTTCTTCTCGTTCACCGGAATCTGCGTAATGCCGCGGATCTGATACTCGACCGGGTCTTCAATCGTGATGATCTTGTCTTCTTCACTCTTGATCTCATTGAGCGCGGCATACAAAGTCGTCGTCTTACCCGAGCCGGTCGGCCCCGTCACCAGCACCATGCCGTAGGGCTCTTTGATGTAGCGGCGGAATCGCTCCAGATCGCGGTCCGCAAAGCCCACCACATCGAGCGACAGCTTCTTGAACTTCTCCGACATCGACTCCTTATCGAGCACGCGCAGCACGGCGTTTTCGCCATGCACCGTCGGCATAATCGAGACGCGGAAGTCGATGAGCCTGCCCTTGTAGCGCACGCGGAAGCGTCCGTCCTGCGGCACGCGACGCTCGGCAATGTCGAGCTCCGACATGACTTTAATACGCGAAAGGATCGTCTGGTGGTGCTCGCGCGCAATGGGCGCCATCGCCTGCTGCAGCACGCCGTCGATGCGGTACTTCACCAGCAGCGAGTCGTCGAAGGTTTCGAGGTGAATGTCGGAGGCGCGCCGTTCGAGCGCGGTAAAGATCGTCGTATCCACCAGCCGGATGATGGGCGAGATGTCGTCCTCGCTCGTCAGCCGTTCGATGGAGATGTTCTCGTCGCCCAGGTCTTCGCTCGAAAGCACGTCGAACGCCAGACCCTCGCTGGCCTCGTCGAGCACGCGCTGCGACTGCTCGGTCTTCTTCAGCAACTCGGTAATCTGCGAGAGCGTCGCAACGCGCGTCACCAGCCGCTGCCCCAGCAGGCCCGAAATCTCGTCGAGCATCATCAGCTTCGACGGGTCCGAGACCGCAATCGCCAGCCGCCCGTTCTCCTGCTCCAGCGGCACGAAGTTGTAGCGGAACATCATGTCCACCGGCACGCTCTTGAACAGCTCGTGCGAGATCTTGAAGTTCTTCAGGTCAACAAACTCCGCATGATAGCGCCGCGCCAGGGTCTGCGCGCGCTCCACCTCATCGATTCCGGGTTCGTTGACCGGTATTGCCAGCGGCGCCATTGCCATATCCGTAAGACTCCCTTCCCACCCAACCGTCACTGCTACTTTCCGGTCACTCCCAGCGTGCCTGGTCCTCAAAAACCGGCGGACCGGCCATGCACGGCACTCCCCGATAACGCTTCAGGGCAACCTGAACCCTTGTTCCGGCAACCAATCCGGTGTGTCCCGGGCCAACCGCTGCTTCAGGCCGGCCAAGCCTATTATTCAGGAAGCACCGCACCGAAAGCTATTCCCTTCCACCTCCCGGATACCAGTTCATCTACACCCTTTGGAGGACATCCCGCATGAGTTCCTCGCCCCGCCCCCTCGCCGCCATCGTCCACAAGTCCCTCGGGTGGTCCATCGCCTTGAGCATCCTGCTCATCCTCTTCGGCCTGATCGCCATTGCCGCGCCCGGCGTCAGCGGGGTCGGCGTCACCATCTTCGTCGGCTGGCTGCTCATCATCAGCGGCGTCTTCCACCTGATCTTTGCCTGGAAGGTCCACACCACCGGCAGAAAGGTCTGGGAGATTCTGCTCGGCATCGTCTACCTCGTTGTCGGCATTGATCTCGCGCTCCACCCGCTCTCCGGGCTGCTGACCCTCACCCTCGCGCTCGCCATCTATCTGCTGTTTGAATCGGCGTTCGAGTTCATCCTGGCCATCCGCCTGCACCCCGCGCCCGGCTGGGGCTGGACGCTCTTCGACGGCATCATCACCCTCCTGCTCGCCTTCATGGTCTGGCGCACCTGGCCGGTCAGCAGCGTCTGGGCTATCGGCACACTGGTTGGCATCAGCATGGTCTTCAGCGGCTTCTCCCGCCTGATGCTCTCCGTCGCGGCCCGCCGCATGCTCAAGGCTGTTGCTTAATTGCGCCGGCAACCAGCCTTCTGCTGTCTCATCGAGCGATCTACCAGATCGTAGGCACTTCCTTCGATGCGCGTATCTTGTCGTCCCGCGTAACCAGGTGCAGCCCCTCGACCAGAGCGGTTGCCCCGATGATCCGGTCCGTCGGGTCTTTCGGATACCCATTGCCGAGTTCCATCGACCGGGCCGCAATCTTCGCATTCAACGGGTACACAATAAAGTTCAACTCAACATCCCGGAGAAAGGTCTCCAGCGGCACTGCCGATGAGATCCTGCCCCGCGACAGCAGCATCGACAACTCCCATAGCGTAATGGCTGCAATCCCCAACCCACTCTCACTGCTCCGTGCATCCGTGATCGCGGCATGGGCCCGCTTCGAGATCAATCCCGGATCGCCAGCCAACCAGACAACGATATGCGTATCGACCAGGATCACTTCAACGCATCCCAATCTTCAAGAGGCACTACCGGAGAAACTACATCACCGAGAATCTTCACCTTGCCCCTCATAAATCCGAAGATCGGGTCTTTCCCTTCGACGATCGGCACCAGTTTGGCCACGGGTTTGCCGTTCTTGGTGATGACGACGCTCTGCCTTTTCTTCTGCACCTCGTCCATCACCGCGAGACACGTCGCTTTGAATGTCCCGGCCGCTATCGTCTTCATCTCTCACCTCACGACTATGGTCATCATACCATGGTCATATCGCGGGAGAGCCCGCTACTGCCCGACCCCGCCCGCGCCCAGGCTGAAGATCGGCAGGTAGAGCGCAATCAGGATCGTCACCACCACGATGCCCATGATGATCAGGATCGCCGGCTCAATCAAACTCATGGCCGCCGTCAGGCTGGTCTGCACGTCTTCCTCGAAGAACTCCGCGACCGAGTTCAGCATTCCCGGCAGCGCGCCGGTGGACTCGCCCACCTCGATCATCTCCGTCGCCAGGTCAGGAAAGACTTTCGTCTTCTCCAGACTGGCGGAAAGCCCCTTGCCTTCGCGCACCGTCTCGACACTCTTGAAGACGGCATTGCCGATCTGACGCGAGTCGATGGAGCGCGCCGCCGTCTCCAGCGACGGCACCAGCGGCAGCCCGCCCGAGAGCAGCGTCGAGAGCGTCCGCGAGAACAGCCCTACCTGGTACTTCAGCCACACGGGGCCAAATATAGGCAGCGAGATCCGCACCTTGTCCAGCGCCGAGGCACCGGCATCCGTCTTCGCCCAGCGATAAATCAGAAACCCCGCCGCGCCCACGACCACGGCGGCGTAGATCCCATAATGCTGCGCGTCTTTGCCCAGCGACAACAGAAACAGCGTCAGCGAAGGCAGCTTCGTGCCCAGTTGCTCGTACAACTGCGCAAAGCGCGGCACGACAAACGTGATCAGGAAGATGAACAGCGCAATCACCATGATGACCAGCAGCGCCGGATAGATCAGGCTTGCCTTCAGCTTCTTGCGAAACGTCAGCGAGACGCGCTGGAAGTCCAGATACCGCTGCAAGACCTCTTCGAGGTTGCCCGACCGCTCCCCCGCCAGCAGCGTCGTCGTATAGACCACCGGAAACCCGCCCTGCGCCTCGAACGCCTGCGAGAGCGACTCGCCTGTCTTCACGCGCGCGGCCACATCCTCCAGTTGTGCGCGAAAGTGCGGTACCTTCTGCCGCTTGGCCAGCAGCTCCAGCGAGCCAAGAATCGGCAACCCCGCCCGAATCAGCGTCAGAAACTGCTGGTTGAAGACCAGAAACGTGTCGAGCTTGACCTTCTTGGCCGCTCCGCCCAGCGCCCCGCGCGCCTTCACCGAGTAGACGTAGTACCCGGCCTGCGTAAACCGCGCGCGCAACTCCTCGGCCGTCGCAGCCGAGTGGGTCTGCTCCTGCACGCGCCCGCGCTCGTCCGCCAGTTTGACTACAAACTCATTCATAGAAGTTGAACGCCGCTCTTCTCATCGCCATCGGTGCCGCACAAGTTCATATTAGACGCTTCAAAAATCGAAACCATGCCTGCACGTTCACTTCCTGACGGCTGGGTTATTGACGCTGATGGTGCGGAGCTTGCCGATGCGTCCGTTGGGACCCACGACGTAGGGGAGCGAGAGGGCGTTCCAGTTCTTGTCGGCATCGGGCGGGTCGGTGGGGCTGGGTTTGAGGGCGCGCCAGTTGCGGCCGTCGTCGGTGGAGATGTCGGTGCCGTTGGGGCCTACGGTGATCCAGAGTTTTTGCTGAGCGTCGTATGCTACCGCGCTGCGGAAGCCGTGTGGCGGCGTTTGGGCGGCGCGCCAGTTTGCTCCATCCTGCGTTTCTGCTGCTGTAGCCGAATTATCATCGGGCTTCATGTAATCACCGCCGACTGCGACTGCAATGGGAAATGAGTCTGGAGCATAACGGAACCAAAGCGAGAAGATGCCAGAGCTTTGGCTTTTATGGCCAATCGGGACTTCACGTCGAGATCCTCCTCCTGCACCGCCCGCAGCAGCAGGAAAGATTGCCCACGAATACACCATCGCGCCAGCAGTACCACCAGAGGCCCAAGCCAGGAAGGGATTCTGGCCTACAACGGCCCACAGAGCAGAGTTGCTTGCGGCGAATGCGCCCTGAGCGCGCGGATCGGCATGAAAGGTGCGAGTCTGGTATTCAAGCCACGTGTCGCCTCTATCCTCGCTGCGCCAGAGTCGAAACGAGTCATTTACGGGATCGCCCAATAGATATCCGCGCGTCGCTCTGTCTGTAAATTTGACCGCGTCCCAGAAGCCATCTTTGTCTGGGTTGGTGAAGATGAGTTTCCAGGTTTGGCAGCCGTCGGTGGTTTTGTAGAGGCGGGAGAGGTCGCCTTTGCCCGAGGACATGACGATGGCGGTGTTGGCGTCGAAGGCCTGGATGCCGCGGAAGTCGAGCTTCTCGGCTCCGGGAGGGATGGCGCAGAGCTGCCAGACGTAGCCTCCGTCCTCGGTGCGGAGGACGGTGCCATCGGTTCCGCTGGCCCACGCGACGCCTTTGCCGACGTTGTCGATGCCGCGCAGGCTGGCCGTGGTGTGGGAGTTCTGGATGTCCCACTGAGCCGGCGCGGTCGCGGCGAGCAGCGCGAGGGCTATGCTCAGGTAGATGACTCTCGCTTTCATCGGCCAGTACCCCTCCCCTACTTAAGTACTCAAAGTCCTTCAAACATTGGACTTAGGTCCGGACTTCATCTTCAGGCTTCGATGCTAAAGCATTTTCCCAAAAACTGTCGTTCGGTGCGACCCGGAGCGAAACGCGGATTCCCTTCAGGAATGACAACAAATCCAAATGACGACAAATCCGATGGCAACAACTCTTGCTTTGGAGGATGAGGTCGCGGGGATTCTATCTTCAGGGAACATGCTCGAAACAAAAAGCCCCGGCTCGCGGCCGAGGCTTTTCTTCTCTCTTTCTATTATCTCAAAGTGCAGGGAGTAAACCCGCCAAATCGGCGATGGAAAAAGTCGTGCTGCTGAAATGACTTACAGACTTTTTCTGCCGTCGAGGGGTTGACTTCTCCAACTGGGAGGCCCGCGCTACGTGCTCATGGGCTGCCAGAGGGCGAGGGTTGCGCCGGTCGGGTCGGTGAGAACGGTGAACCAGCCGGTATGGGGGACCTCCCGCGCCTCGACTTCGACTTTGGCGCCGAGCGACCTGGCTTTGGCGGTGGCGGCGTGGATGTCGTCAACTCCGACGTAGGCAAGCCATTGGTTGGGTGCTCCGGGATGGGTATAGATACCGCCGCCGGGGCCGCCGTCGGGCTTGAACATGCTGTAGACCATGCCGTCGCCCATGTCGTTGTCCTGGAAGGTCCAGCCGAAGAGCTTTCCATAGAACTCTTTGGTCTTCGCGGTGTCGGGGGTGTTGAGTTCAAGGTGAACGAAAGGATTTGCCATCGGTCGATGCTCCTTTTGAGGTTTTAGAAGCTGCGATGATTGAGATGAAAAAGGACAGGCTCAGGATGTGAATTTGTTTCGGTACTTTCGATGGGATGAATCTGGAAATTGTAGTTCCGTACGACCCGAAGCCCCACACGGATTCCCTTCGGGAATGACAACAAAATTGGGGACAACAAAAAGTCGGGACTGCCTTAAACAGCCGGCTGCTTCTTGCGTGTCAGGAAGTACGACAGCAGAATGAGGGCCCCGACCGTGCCTGCAATCGCCTCGGTAGCAGGCAGCCCGCGCGCGCCCCAGCGGCCGTAGCCTTTGCCGTCGAGGAAGATCATGTAGACCACCGGAATGTTGCCGAGCGAGTTGATGATCGAGTAGCGGCCGCTGCCGCTCTTGCCCGAGGCCCCGAGGAATTCGAGCAGGACTGCGGTGAACAGCGCGTAGCCTGCCCCGACGGTGAACAGGTAGAGCGTCGCTCCGATGAAGTATGTCGTGGGATGCAGCGGGCCAAGCGCGAGCACCGCCAGCGTGGCCGCGTTGATGATGCCTGCGGTGAGATACGCTACCGGGGCCGGGACTCGCGCCGGGACCAGGCTGGCCGCGAGTGCGCCCGCAGCCGTAAGGACGGCTCCGCCCAACCCGTTCATCCAGGCGATCTGCTGGCCGCTGACGCCGTAGTCCACGGCGAGGCCGGGAAGCAGGCCAATGGCCGCTCCGCTGGCTATCGGGAAGGTTATCAGGATCGTATAGGGAATGGCCTGCCAGCGGATGAAGGTGGCCTTGAACTCGCTCCAGACGCGGACCATCGCATCGCTGAATCCGTTCGTCTGGATGAAGTCCTGACGCGGCGCACCGAAGGCGATCAGCGCGGGCAGGGCGACGAGTGCGGCGGTGATCCATCCGAGGGTGCCAAGCTGGAATTTGCCTGCCAGCGACGCGAGCACAAAGATGCCGACCGCTCCGAAGGCGAGCGATCCGGCCTGGTAGAAGCTGCTGGCGCGGCGGCGCGTGGCTTCGGAGTGCAAGGTGCCCATCATGCCTCCGCAACTGGCGACGACGAGTTGGCAGAGGCAGGCGCTGAGAAACAGAAGCGTCACGGCAGTGTGCGTGGCGAGGTTCGGCTCGTGAAAGGCCACGATGAGCAGCGCGGCAGACGCAATCGAGCCGAGAATCAGCCAGTTGCGGCGCAGAATCCAGAAATCGGTGATGGGACTCCACAGAAAATAAATCGTCTGCGGCAGGTTGAGCAGCGAGATGATCGCCGCGCCCCGTGCCGAACCGACGCCCTGCTGCCGGAGCAGGTACGAGAGCACTCCAGAGATGACGCCGTTCGAGAGCACTGCGATCGGCGCAATCAGCAGGCCGAAGATCCACGGGCGCTCGGAACGAGTTGACGTAGGCTCGGCAGCGTCTTCCTGCATGGCCTTGAAAGTATCACGTCAGAGCACATCCACTTTTGCATTTCCATTCCGCGGCGCAGCGGAGGAATGGAAATGGGACGAATTGCTTTCCCTTGCCCCTATTTTCTGTTCCCTATTTCGCCTTTTCGTTCAGCCCAAGCGCCTTCACCACAAGCTCATTCGGAACGGCCTTGCCGTCCTTCTTCGCAACCACGCCGAAGCTGGTCTGGTAGTCCCACATCGCCCAGCCGACGTGATAGTGCTCGAAGGCGACGCGCATATCGTGAATCCACTGCGCGCGCATCGTCGGGTTGGAGACCGGAATATAGACGCCGAACTCGCCGCAGTAGACCGGCACGTGATACTGCTCCGACCACAGGCTCGCGAACTTAATCGTCGCGTCAACACGGTGCGCGTCCCAGCGGTCCTGCCCATACTGCGCGATGAAGAACCTGCCGTCGAGCGTCGGCTCCTGCGCAAGATTTTTGGCCACTGCCTCCGGCGACGACGGATACGGCACGTCGCGCAGCGGCTCGACGCGCGGGTCCGTCCACGTCGCGCCCTGATGCGTGAATGGGAACGGCTCGTAATCGTGGAAGGTGTAGATGACGTTCTGGAGGCCGAGCGGCTGGATTTGGAGGAGGTCATCAAGGCCGTCCCAGTGCGCGGCGGAGGCGATGATCGTATGCTCCGGCGCAACCTGGCGAATCTGGTGCGCGACAAAGTTCTCGATGCCTTGCCAGCGGTAGGGATCGCTCTGCTCCGGCTCGTTCATGATCTCGAAGAAGACAAGGTTCGGGTCGGTGTGCGCATAGTGCGCGGCGAGCGTGCGCCAGAGCGCGGCGAAGTGCTGGACGCCGTCCTCGCCCTGAAAGAGCGTCGCCTTGTACTGGCTCTCGGGGTGGATGTCGATGATGACGGCCAGCCCGTGCGCGTTGGCGAATTTGACCACCGAGTCGAGCTGCTCGACAAACGGCCCCGGGGCAGGCTCTGCGCGAAACGCCTCGATCAGCGGAACCGGATCGATGCTCAAACGGATGTGGTCGAAGCCGAGCCGCTTGATGAGCGCGAGGTCGTCCTGCGTCGTGAAAGTGCGGAGCCGCTCGACCGAGTAGTTGCCCGGACTCTGCGCAAACCAGATGCTGGTGTTGATGCCGTGCTGAAGATGCTCGGCGCGCGTGAACGCAAGCTGGTCCGGTTGCTGGGCGAGGCTTGTGCCTGCGAGCGGCAGGGCGAGGGCCACGGCAAGCAAGGCTGCCATCTGCTTGAGAATGCGGCGGCTTCGCATGGCATCCACTCTACCGGAGATTGGTTCGAATGGATAGGATAAATCGTTTGAGTCAAGCGGATTCCTCCGCTTCTCCGCGGAACGATGATGGAAAACAAGCAACTGCAAAGGCGGTCGAGCTGGGCTTTGTACTCTCCCACCCCATCGCAAAAAACGCGATGGATGGGGCACCCGAGCATCTGTGCAGCCATCGGCAAACTGCATCGTTTAGAAATCAGTGCGCTCCGGCGGGGCCTCTGCCGGGCTTTACCTTCTTGAAGAGCCAGACAAAGATGATGCAGAAGAAGCTCAGCAGCGAGAGCCAGCGGAAGACGTCGACGAACGCCCACGCGGTCGCCTGCTTGAGCAGCTCGCGGTAGAGCATGGCCTCGCCCGGGCCCGAGGCATTCGCATGTCCAAAGTATCCGGAGACCGCGTGGGTCGCGTTCGAGAGCGCGTTCTGGAAGTTCTGGCCCGTCTGCGGGACTGAGTTGATGATCAGATTCTGATGCACATCGGCACGGCGCACCAGCAGCGTCGAGGCGAGCGAGATGCCGATGGAGCCGCCCACATTGCGCATCAGGTTGAACAGGCCGCTGGCGTTGCCGATCTGCTCGTTGCGCAACGTGCCGTAGGCCGCTGTGTTGATGGGCACAAAGACAAAGCTCAGGCCAAAGCCGGTGATGAGAATCGGTATCAGCAGCGTCGTCGGCGAAATCTCGGTTGTCAGGCCGCCGAAGTAGAGCGTCGTCAGCCCGAAGGTGAAAAATCCGAAGGTCAGCAGATAGCGCGGGTCGGCCTTGTTCGACAGGTAGCCGATGATGGGCATTCCGCAGATGGCGCCGATGCCGCGCGGCGCAACAACCAACCCGGCGGTGAAGGCGGTGTAGCCGAGCAGCTCCTGGTAGTAGAGCGGCAGCACGACGACGGTCGAGTAAATCGCGATGCCGAACAGGAAGATGAGTAACGCGCCGATGGCGAAATTGCGGTCTTTGAGCACCTTCAAATCGACCAGCGTGTCTTTGTCCTTCCACGAGTGGCGAACAAAGTAAATGAACGCGATGACGAGCGCGAGGACTGCCCAGCGAATCCAGGTGGCGGCAAACCAGTCGTCCTCCTGGCCCTTGTCGAGTACGACCTGGAGGGCGCCGGTCCAGATGACGAGCGCGGCGAAGCCGTAGCGGTCAAACGCCGGGGCCTTCGTCTTGCTGATGTAGTGCGGGTCGTGGACGAACCGGTTGATCATGTAGAGCGCGAGAATACCGACCGGAATGTTGATGTAGAAGGCGTAGCGCCACGAATACGTATCGGTCAGCCAGCCTCCGAGCGTTGGGCCAAGGACAGGGGCGACGACGACTCCGAAGGCAAAGACGGCCATCGCTGCGCCGCGCTTGGCCGGAGGGAACGACTCCAGCAGAATGGCCTGCGAAAGCGGCTGCAGCGCCCCGCCACCTGCTCCCTGCACGATGCGGGCGACGAGGATGAAGAGCAGCGAAGGCGCCGCACCGCAGGCAAAACTGGCGATGGTGAAGATGACCACGCAGGCCATCAGGAACCGTTTGCGTCCAAACTTAAGCGAGCACCAGTGGCTCGCCGGAAGCACGATCGCGTTGGCAACCAGATAGCTCGTCAGCACCCAGGTCGCTTCATCGGTGGTCGCCGAAAGCGACCCTGCTATATAAGGAAGCGCAACCGAGGCGATGGCGGTGTCGAGCACCTCCATGAACGTGGCCAGCATGACCGATGCCGCGATGAGCCAGGGATTGACGCCGTGGCGAACGTCGGATGATGGGTCGAGCACGGCTGCGGCAGTCGCCATGTGGTTTTGAAGCTTCCTCTTGTACGGATTCTATTGCCTCTACAGTAGAGCGTTTTCGGGGCCAAATGGATGCTTTTTCTGCCCGCGTTCCGTCCTGCGCACAACCCGCAGTTCATCGTACAAAAAAACGGCGCATCCATGTCTGGAATGCGCCGCAGTTCTTTCAGGAGGAAGCGATGGACTTACTGCTGCAACTGCTGATGAAACATCAATCTCTTGAATCGTACTCAGGAACCGTAGAGCGAAACGTCAGGAGCAGGTTGGCTCAACTTGACGGAGCCGTCCTCCAGCCGCCGGGCCGAGGGCGCATGCTTCAGCGGCGGAATCTTCACCGAGTCGAGGTTCGGCGGCAACCGGCTGTCGTCAAAGCGAACCGCCGTGTCGGTGCTCGCATACGACGTGTTGACAATGGTCCTTGGCGGTGCGTCCGAGCAACCGGCAAGCAGCCCGGCCAGCAGTCCGGCAAGGCCAAGGGAGGCGATTTTGATGAGACGACGGGCGGTACGAGCGGTATTGGAATGTGGTCTGGACGGCATGGACGAACTCCGAAGATACAACGTGCGATCCGGTTTGAAGAGTAGCCCGAGGTACCTACAGAGACAATGGCCCGTTTGGGGGATAAAGAGAGCCTTGGTAACACCTTTGTTTTTATAAGTTTGGATAAGAGTTTGCTAAGCCGTCGAATTTACTGTTCGCCGGGTGAAACCTATGTACGATGATGTGCATCAGAAGATTTGACAGTAAGTGACTCAAGGTGCGATCCTGAGTCTGTCCAAAAGATTCTGGCATGGGCCCCAAACGGCCCGAAATGAGGAGACAGATGGCAAAGATTATCGGTATTGACCTGGGAACAACCAACTCCTGCGTGGCCGTCATGGAAGGCGGCGAGGCGAAGGTGATCCCCAACGAAGAGGGCGGGCGCACCACCCCGTCCATCGTCGCGTTCACCAAGAGCGGCGAGCGGCTGGTGGGCCAGGTGGCCAAGCGCCAGGCGATTACGAACCCGGAGAACACGATCTATTCGATCAAGCGGTTCATGGGCCGCCGCTTCAATGAGGTCTCCGACGAGATGAAGATGGTGCCCTACAAGGTCGTCCAGCAGGGCGACCACATCGCCGTGCTCGCGCAGGGCAAGGAGTACACCCCGCCTGAGGTCTCGGCGATGATCCTCCAGAAGCTCAAGAAGGCAGCCGAAGACTACCTGGGCACCTCCGTCACCGAGGCCGTCATCACCGTCCCGGCGTACTTCAACGACGCGCAGCGCCAGGCGACGAAAGACGCAGGCAGGATCGCCGGTCTCGACGTCAAGCGCATCGTCAACGAGCCGACGGCAGCCGCGCTCGCCTATGGTCTCGACAAGAAAAAGGACGAGACCATCGCCGTGTACGACTTCGGCGGCGGCACCTTCGACATTTCCATTCTTGAAGTCGGTGAAGGCGTCATCGAGGTGAAGTCCACCAACGGCGACACGCACCTGGGCGGCGACAACCTCGACCAGCGCATCGTGGACTGGCTCATCTCCGAGTTCAAGGCTGAGAGCGGGCTCGACCTGCACTCGAAGGGCAACGAGATGGCCTTGCAGCGCCTCAAAGACGCCGCCGAACGCGCCAAGATCGAGCTTTCGACCGCGCAGGAGACCGAGATCAACCTGCCCTTCATCACCGCCGACGCCAGCGGCCCGAAGCACCTGGTCCGCAAGCTGACGCGCGCCAAGCTCGAAAGCCTGGTGGACGACCTGCTCCAGAAGTCGGTCGGCCCGTGCAAGCAGGCGATGAAGGACGCGGGCGTCGATGCGTCGAAGATCGACGAGGTCGTGCTCGTCGGCGGCCAGACCCGTATGCCGAAGATCCAGCAGCTCGTCAAGGAGCTCTTCGGCAAGGAGCCGAACAAGGGCGTCAACCCGGATGAGGTCGTCGCCGTGGGCGCTGCCGTGCAGGCTGGCGTGCTGGCCGGCGAGGTCAAGGACCTGCTGCTGCTCGACGTGACCCCGCTGACGCTGAGCATCGAGACGATGGGCGGCGTGGCGACGTCGATGATCACTCGCAACACGACCATCCCGACCAAGAAGACGGAGACGTTTTCGACGGCGGCGGACTCGCAGACCGAGGTTGAGGTCCATGTGCTCCAGGGCGAGCGCCCGATGGCGGCGCAGAACCGGACGCTGGGCAAGTTCAAGCTCTCCGGCATTCCACCTGCTCCGCGCGGCGTGCCGCAGATCGAGGTCACGTTCGACATCGACGCCAACGGCATCCTGAACGTAACGGCCAAGGACAACGCTACGGGCAAGGACCAGAAGATCACCATCACCAGCTCCTCCGGCCTGAGCAAGGAAGAGGTCGAGCGGATGGCGAAGGACGCCGAATCCCACGCCGCCGAGGACAAGGAGAAGCGCGACGAAGTCGAGGCGCGCAACGGACTCGACTCCATGGTCTATAACGTCGAGAAGATGCTCAAGGAAGCCGGCGATAAGGTTGCCTCCGGCGACAAGGGCGACGTCGAAGCTGCGCTCGAGGATGCAAAGAAAACTTTGAGCGGAACCCCGAGCGCGACGGAACTGAATGCGGCGAAGGAGCGTCTAACTAGTGCAAGCCACAAGCTGGCCGAGGCCATGTACAAGGCCACGGCGGCTTCGGCCCCAACCGACGGCGCAGCCGCTGCCACGCCGGACGGTCACGAGGAGGCGAAGAAGGACGAAGGCGTCATCGACGCGGAATACGTGGACGTGGACGAGAAGAAGTAGTCGAATCCGCTGAATCCACGGAAGTGGTATGGACGTAATCAGAAGAGGGGCGTTCCTTATTCCTTAGAGGACAGGATGCCCCTCTTGGTTTCAAGAGACATGAGTTTCAAGAGGCGCTGGCGGCGAAGTTGGAATGTAGAGCAGCGACTAACCGCCAGGAAAGGTGTTCTAAAAGGTATGACTGGACGCGGCAACAATGACGATCGGTACGCAGATGTGATTTGGCTGGAGAACCTGGAACTCAATCGAATGCTGAATGGAGGGAAGGTCATGGCTGACACGATGTGGAGATGCGATCAGGTCCGTGCGGGACAACTTTATAACCGCATGATGTTCGACACCAAGGCCGAAGCTGAGGAGTTTGTGCAGCGGATGCAGCAGATTGAGCCGGACCAGATATTTTCAATCGAAGCGGTAGAGGCCCGGCAGGTCTGGAACTAAACCGTCAAGGGTGGACTTCGGTTCAAAAACGATGGCGACGGTGCTTACCGTCGCCATCGTTTTTATGCAGCATGAGAGTGATTGCCTTCTGATGAGTGCACGATCGTAACGGAGCGCGTATAACGCACAACGTGATACGCTCAACCGTATGATACGTAGCTTCGCGGATGAAGAAGCTGAAAAGATATTCAACCGGCAGCCGAGCCGCCGGTATGGGTTGCTGCAAAAGGCAATTCTGAGAAAGCTGCTGATGCTTCATGGCGCACAGTCGCTGGCTGACCTGCTGAACCCTCCGGGAAATCGTCTGGAGGCACTACGAGGCGACCGGAAGGGCCAGCATAGTATCCGCGTCAACCATCAGTATCGAATCTGTTTTATATGGAAGGAGCCTTATGCCGACAACATCGAGATTGCGGACTATCACTAGCTCGGGCAGCGGTACTCGGAGGCGACAAGCCGCTTCGCTAAGCGATGCCCACCGGCTACCCCCGATTCACCCGGGCGAGATGTTGCGCGAAGAGTTTCTGGTGCCGATGGGTTTGAGTGCAAATGCGTTGGCCCTCGCCATCCGCGTACCCGTAACAAGGGTGTCGGAGATTGTGAATGAGCGGCGTGGGATTACAGCCGACACTGCGCTACGATTGGCCAGATATTTTCGCATGACCCCGGAGTTCTGGATGAATCTTCAGAGTCACTACGATCTCGAGACCGCGCGGGACGAAAAGGAACGAGTCATCCGCGAGAGTATTAAACCCGCGCCACAGGACAAAAAGACGGGCGCGTTGAAGTTGGCGGCAACTGCTTAGGTAAACACGATGGCGACGCAGACAAAAGACTATTACGGCGTACTGGGCGTGAAGAAGGGCGCAAGCGCGGACGAGATTCGCAAAGCGTTCCGCAAGCTCGCGCGCAAGTATCACCCGGACGTGAACCCCGGCGATAAAAAAGCTGAGGAGAAGTTCAAGGAGATCTCCGAAGCGAACGATGTTCTGAGCGACGAGAAGAAGAAGAAGATCTACGATCAGTTCGGCTTTTACTCCGACAACATCGACCCCGCAGCCGCAGAAGCCGCCGCACGCGGAGGCCACGGCGCGGGCGGATTCGGCGGTGGCCGCACGCAGACGCATGGCCATGCAGGCCCGGAGGTGCCGTTCGACTTCGGCGGCTTCGACTTCTCCGACTTTCAGGGCGGTCGTGCCGAGCAGCAATCGGGCGGCGGATTCGGCGGCAGCTTCCGCGACATCTTCAGCGGCATGTTCAACCGTGGCGGAGCAGGCGCAGCGCATGGCCCGCAGCCGGGCTCCGACATCGAGTATCAGGTCAGCATCGACTTCTGGACTGCCGTCCGCGGCGGCGTCACCCGCCTCGAAATCCAACGGCAGGAAATCTGTCCCACCTGCAAAGGCAAAGCCACGACCGGCGGCAGCGTCGAGTGCCCCGAGTGCCACGGCTCCGGCCAGGTGACGCAGATGGGCGGGCGGATGAAGTTCAACATCCAATGCCCGCGCTGCGGCGGCTCCGGAAAAGTGCAGCACACCTGCCCCACGTGCGACGGCGCAGGCGTGGTGACGAAGCGCGAGCCGCTTGAATTTCGCATCAAGCCCGGCACGCGCGACGGCCAGCGCATCCGCCTCGCCGGCAAAGGCAACGCCGGCACCGGTGGCGGTCCGGCAGGCGACCTCTACCTGATCATCAAAGCCGGGACGCACCCCGTCTTTACGCGCACGGGCGACGACATCTACGTCACCGTTCCCGTCACCATGACCGAAGCCGCGCTCGGCGCAAAGATCGAAGTGCCCACCATCGACACACACGAGGGCGGAGGCCGCACGCAGTTGAAGATCCCGCCCGGAACGCAGTCGGGGCAAAAGCTGCGCCTGCGCGAGAAAGGCGTGCCTTCGGCCTCGCGCGAAGGCAAACGCGGCGACCAGATCGTCGAAGTCAAAATCGTGGTGCCGAAGGTGCAGGACGAACGCTCGAAAGAGATCCTGCGCGAGCTGGCAAAGCTCAACCCGGAAGACCCACGAGATGGGCTGTTTGCAGGAGTGTGATCAGGTTATTTAATAGCTATTTTCCAGGAGGTATCGTCCCGGAGACCTCCTCGTCCCTAAGGCAGTCCCCATTTTTGTTGTCATTCCCGAAGGGAATCTGCGTGGGGCATCGGCCTGCTCCGGGCTACACCTACATGGAAAATGCCTTCAGGAGGCTCTGATTAAGTCTTCGTTTTGAAGGGGCGTGGCTTCAGCATACTGATGAGGATTTGCCGAAGGCAAGCTGAGAACGACAAGCAGACATCAGCTTCTCAGTGGATCGTGTTTCACATCCATTTGAGTAGCGACCTTGAGCGTGAAGTCAATCTCCGGCTGACCGGCGGGGACAGGGTTCGGCAACACAAAATGATTGGCAAGGCTGGCAATATACTGCACTGCGCCCGGAGCAATGCCTGCCGCGCGTGCGGCCAGCCAGGCCTGCGGCGTGATGGTGATCTCGGCGCGACCTGCGGCCACAGCGTGGAAAATCGTATCGGCAGCATGATTCACGCTCGCCGTGATGACTGGCATCTTTGCAGCAAGCGTGAACCATCGCTTCTCTTTTTTCGCCTGGCCGGTGAACCGGGCGTTGACCTCGCCGCCGGTGCGCATCAGGCCCGGGCACACCGTAGTCACACGAACCCCTTTGTGCCGCAGCTCAGCGTGTAACCCCTCTGAAAATCCCGTGAGCGCAAATTTGCTCGCCGTATACGGCAACAGATGCGGCACGGCAACTTTGCCGCCGACGCTGGCGATATTCACAATAGCCGCATCGCCCTGGCTGGGCTTACGGTCCAGCAGATACGGCAGCGCGGCGTGCGTCGTGTGCAACGCGGCGAAGAAGTTCGTGGCCATGGCGCGACGATAGGCAGCCAGCGGCTGATCTTCGACGGGGCCAACCTCGATGATCCCCGCGTTGTTAATCAGAATGTCGATGCGGCCGAAGTGTTCGATGGCGTGCTCGATCAGGCTCGTAGCCTGCCCCGCATCCGTCAGGTCAGCCGGGATCAGCAGCACATCCTCCGGCGACTGGACCGCCTTTTGCCTGAGCAGGGTTTCGCGGGCGCGCGTCAGCTCATCGTGGTCGCGAGCAGCGAGAACCAGCTTTGCCCCGGCACGCCCATAGCGCGCCGCCAGCGCAAGGCCAAGACCGCGCGAGCCTCCCGTGATGACGACGATCTGGCCGGAGCGCACGCGCCTGCGCTGTCGCGTGGCAAAAGCGTAAGCTGCCGAGGCGGCGGCAATGCCAACCATGACGCCTGCGGGAGCGAGGATGGCTGTGGACTTCTTCATAGACTTCTACCCTGCTGATGAGAGGATAGCTGAGTCTGGTTGACTTGCGTGTGGAGTCAGGCGCTAGACTCTGGGTAAACGTCTCGGACACGCGGGGTAACGGATGGCGACAAAGCGGAAGGGTAAGGGCGCATACATGATCTCGGCCGTGGCGGAGATGTACGAGATTCATCCGCAGACGCTCCGGCTCTACGAACGCGAGGGCTTGCTGCGTCCCTCGCGCAGTGAAGGAAACACGCGCCTCTACACCGACGAGGACCTGGAGCGGCTGGAGTTCATTCTGAATCTCGCGCGCGACCTCGGCGTCAACATCGCCGGAATCGCCATCGTCCTCCAAATGCGCGAGCGCATGGAAGAGATGAACCGGCAGATGCAGGGATTCGTCGATTACGTCCGCACCGAGATGCTCTCACGCATGCAGCAGCAGCAACCGCCCGCAGCCGGACTCGTCCCCATACGGAGACCCGTCGTGGTCCCTCCCGTCAAAGTCGTTTCGGTTAGAACGAAGAAAAAATAACCCAATCGCTTTCATCGCCGACATGCCGCGAATAGCTGCGATAAACTGGAGTTTCCAACCATATCGCGGCGTTTCCACGTGCCGCCATGCAGGAACGAGATGGGCGTAATGCTTAAAATTCTGTTCTGGATCGCGGCCGTCGGCTCGGTCACTTCCACCATCTACTGCCTGATGGTGGTCGTAGCCGCCCTACGCTTCGGCCTCCGCAAGCGCCGTGAGGAGCGCGCAGCGACCGACTTCTTTCCGCCCGTCAGCGTGCTCAAACCCCTGCATGGCACCGAGCTTGGCATGGAGCGCAACCTGGAGTCGTTCTTCGAGCAGGACTACCCCGAGTTCGAGCTGCTCTTCTGTGCCCGGCACGAGTCCGACGAGGGCCTACAACTGGCGCGGCGCGTCGGCCAACGGTATCCGCACGTCGATGCGAAGTACCTGACCTGCGGCGAGCCCACACCCGAGTTCCACAATGCCAAAGTCTTCTCGCTGGCGCGGCTGGACGCGGCCGCCAAACACGACCTCTTCATCACCAGCGATGCCGACGTGCGTGTGAAGCGCGACTATCTGCGCCGCATGGTGCAGAACCTGAAGTCTCCCCAGATGGGCCTCGCCTCCTGCGTCTATCTTGGCACAACGCACGCAGGCGCCGCCGCAGGATTCAGCTCGCAGCTCGACGCCGTCGGCAAAAGCGTCGAGATGACCTCCGGCGTGCTCGTCGCCGACATGCTCGAAGGCACCAAATTCGCGCTCGGCGCCTCGATGGCCGCGCGCAAACAGTCCTTCCGGGACGCGGGCGGCTTCGAGGACCTCGGCCAGTTCTACGCAGACGACTTCGTGCTCGGCAACAGGCTCGCGGCCAAGGGCATCGGCGTGCAGATGGCCACGCACGTCGTCCGCCTCATGGTCGAAGACACGCCCTTCGCGCTCTCGTTCCGCAACCAGTTGCGCTGGATGCAGAGCACCCGCCGTTCGCGCCCCTGGGGACACCTCGGTTCCGGCCTCACCTTCGCGCTTCCCTTCGGCCTGCTGGGTCTGCTCTGGGGCCTGCTCAGCGGCCACGCTTTGCTCGGCGTCGTCTGGCTGGCGGCTATGGTGGCCAACCGATGGCTCCAGGCAGGAGTCGTCCTGCGCGCCATGGGCGACGAGGACTGGCTGCGCGGCACAACGATCTATCCCGTCCGCGACCTGCTGGGAAGCATCCTCTGGCTCGGCAGCTACGGCGGCGAACGCTTCTACTATCGCGGAAAGGTCTACCGCCTCAAGCACGGCGGCCGGGTCGAAGCGCCCGAATAGCATCCGACTTACTGAAAAACGCGCTGCTCGCGCGTTTCGGTGGGAGCGCAGGGCTTCAGCCCCGCGAATGAGCCGGCAAAATCAAGGGCTTTAGAGGCTGCTGAAAAAGCCGTTGTGGTTGCATTTGTTGTGGTTGCATTTAAGGATTAGCGTGGGGCTTCAGCCCCACGAAAAATCCAGCAAGTTCAAGGGGCTTTAGCCCCGGGCCGTTTCTCAATTCTCCCAAAAGACCCGCTCGCCTTGCCCGTTGCCCCATCACCGATTGCTGAGCACAGTCTTCCCACCCGCAGATGCCAGCGCGTGCACGGGCGCATAAGCCGCCAGCTCCTGCTCGCGCTGCGCCGGATGATACGTCATCAAAAAAATCCGCTGCGGCCCGGCCCAGAGACGGCGCAGGCTCGATTCGGTCTCGAAGATCTGCGGCGCATCCGGCCAGAAGCTGCCGTACCACAGGCCATTGACGCGGCCATCGATCACGTGGACCCTCTGGCGCGTGTAGAAGACCAGCGTCGAGCCGGAGGTCAGCTCGCCGTCAATCAGAATCAAATCCCCGGGCCTGAAAACATGGTTAATATCCAGCGCGAGTTGCTTTGAGCCGAGCGTCGGATAAAAGCGGGCCAGCCCTGCGTGTGCGGCCAGCAGCGTCACCATCATCGCGGCTGCCATGGTCAGGTTCGCGGCAAACGTGCGTCCTTTGCGGCGCACAAGATAGCTCCCCAGCCCAATGCCCAACATGCTCAGCGCCACAGCAACGAGCGGCCCGCGAAACAGCCCCATCGCCGCGCCCGTCAGATCGAACAAGTGGCCCAGCGACAGGTTGTAGAACTGCGGATTGGTTTGAAGCAGCGTCGAGATGTCGGTCCCCGGCGCGGGACGCGGGGCAGAGATTGCGAAGTATCCGCAGACCGCTGCAATCAGTGTCGTGATCGGCACAAGAAAGCCCACATGCCAGCGCCGCGCCGCACTGCGGGCGGTGCGAGCATAGCTGTCCGCGCCCGCCAGCAGCCCGCCGGCCATCAGCGCCAGAGCAGGGATCGCGGGCAACGAATAGTACTCCTGCCGGTTGGAGACGGAGAAGAACCCGACAACGAGCACAGCCCACAGCACCAGCGCGAGCGACGCCTCGCGCTCGCGGGAGCCGTCCTCCACGTCCGAGAGATACTCCGCGCGCAGCGTCCTGAGATGACCCGCAACTGCGCTGGGAATGAACGCCGCCCAAGGCATCACCCAGATCACCAGATACAGCCAGAACAGCCAGACCGGCGTCAGTCCGTAGTCATGCGGAATTCGTTTACCGAGAAACCGCGCGAAGTGCTCGTTATACAGATAGAACCATGCCCAGCCTCCACGGGCAGGCAGACCCAGCCCCGGCGGCAGAGCAATCGGCGGGTTGCGCATCGCCGCCAGCACGTGCCACGGCGCGGCTATCGCGAAAAACACTGCCGCGCTGACCACAGGTCTGAGCCGCCAGAGAAACCGAAGCTGTCCAGTCATGGCCAGATAGAGCAGCACAAATCCCAGGGGAAACACCAGTCCAATCAACCCCTTGGTCAGCACATTCAACGCCATCACCGCCGCGAAGCCGAGACACGGCACGAGAGCGGACCGCGCAATCAGTTCGCGTGCCCCATCCTTCGCGTCTTGTGCGAAGGGTGGGATGTAGTCAAATTCATGCTCAAACTTCACCCGTTCAAGCGCAATCAGAAACAGATGCACGCCAAGCGTCATCCACAGCGCCAGCAGAATATCGGGAATGTAGAAGCGGGTGTAGAGATACGGTCCAATGCTCGTCGCCACGGCCAGCGCGGCATAGAAGCCTCCGCGGTCCGGGTGCTCCTCCGGGGAGATGCCCTGAAACAGCCGGATGCCCAGCGCATACACCGCAAGCAGCAGCGCCAGCACCGAAAGCGCCAGCGGCAGACGCGCCGCCCAGTCATGCACTCCAAACACATGCATCGAACCGGCGGCCATCCAGTACATCAGGGGCGGCTTGTCGAAGAAGCGGATGCCATCGACATACGGAGTTACGTAGTCGTGCCGGTGCAGCATCTCGCGTGCAACTTCAATGTAGATCGAGTCCACGTCGTCCAGCAGACCGGGCGTAAAAAGCCCCCCGATCTGGAGAACAAACCACGCAACCGTCAGCAGGGCAACCGAGCGTACGCTCCAGCGCCGCGCGGGCGGAGCCGAGATGACGGGTGCGGCGGTTTGCTGCGTGATGAGCGACGTGGTGGTCAAAGGCCTAGCTTAAACCTGCGGCCTGCCGCCAAGGATGTCAATCAAAGAATGTGCCGCCCGAGTAACCAGCCGCCGGACAATCAAAAATGCCCCGGAAGCTCCCGGGGCATCTCATCGCTCTATCCAAACCTTACACGCTGAACGAAGAACCGCACCCGCAGGTGCTCTTCACGGCGGCATTCTCAAACTTGAACCCTGCCGCTTCCAGCGTCTCAACGTAATCGACCTGGCAGTTCTGGAGGTAGGCCGCCGAGGTCGCGTCCACAAACACCTTCAGGTCGTCGAACTTGTAGACCTTGTCCATCATGCCGGCCTGGTTCTCAAACGACATCGAGTATTGGAAGCCGGAGCAGCCGCCGCCGACCACACCGATGCGCAGCCCCGCCGGGACAGGGTTCTGCGTGCCCATAATCTCCTTCACCTTGGCAATCGCCGCCGGAGTCATGGTCACAGGGGTCGAAACAGGGGGAGCAGCAACAACCTCAGGGGTAACAGGCGCGGTAGACATCGGAATCTCCTTCAAAACCTTCACATTAAGTGTATGCGCCACGGAACGTGCCCGCAAGCACGAATTGGCGACCAAATCACTCCCTCATTCAGATGCTTCCCGGCGCGGAACCGATTCATGCCTGCTAACATCAAACCGAACAGCGGCGAACCGGCCCATGAAGTTCCTTCTCTTCATCTCGAACGTCTTTATCAACACCATGGGAATCACCCGCCCCTCGGCCCGGGCCGCCATGCGCGCCGCCTGGATCATCGCCCTCATGCTCGCAGGTGTCCTCATTGCCATTACGATTGCCGCGGCGTTCGGCCTGCACCTGGCGGTCCGTCACTAAGCAGGCTGCGGAAAACTCGCCATCTGTGCTTTTCGGTGGGAGCGCAGGGCTTTAGCCCCTGAGGTACGCTTTCCTCGACTCAGGCTAGTGTCCTGTCCCTGAAGTTCACAACATCATTCAAGCTGTCATCCTGAGCGGAGTTTGGCGGTTTTTACGCCAAACGGAGTCGAAGGACCTGCGGTTTGCGATTCCAATTGATGCTAAGAACTTTCGAGACACCACACTGGTTCTCACCCAGCCTCTTTAGCCCTGGGTTCTTCCCACGCACCCCGAATGCACTTGTTCCGCGCCCTCAATCCGTCGCTAAGACAACACCGCTTGAGAAAATCTCTGGTTCATCGCTGGCCCGCTGGCGTATCATGTCGGCGGACGCACCCCGTTACCCTCCGGAGTTGTCCGCCGGGCCCGGTAATCGCGGTCTTCCTACCATGTCGGCCCTGTCAATAATGGGCGGAGGAACGTCAATATGATGAGCGCGATTCCTGCATTGCTCGTAATCTGGGCGGTCATAGCAGCTTGCTTTCTTGCGCTGCTCGCCTACAGAGCACAACTGACCCGTTATGAAGAAGATCAGATCTTCCTCAACGAAACCGAGTCCACCGAGCAGCACGAGCAGAACGAAATCATCCGCAAAGTCAAAAAACTCTCTCCTCTGGTTCGCGTCTTCGGTGTCGCCGCCGCCGTGATGACCGTCTGGATCGTCGGCATCTTCACCTACGACGCATGGCTGCGCCTGAAATAGCCTCACATTCCGGATACCCCATCATCCGATCCGCGGGTGCCCCATCTTCCACTCTCCGGGTACCCCATCTTTCACTCTCCGGGTGCCCCATCTTCGCGACAGTTTTATCGTCGCTAAGGTGGGGCCGCAGGACGACCCTCTCTTGCATTTCCATTCCGTAGCGAAGCGGAGGAATCCGCTTTCCTCAACTCGCCCACAAAATGCACGTCATCTCGCCCGAAAGCGGCGCATTTTGCCGCCGCAGTGGAGAGGCCTCTGCATTGCCTTCGAACTCAACGAAGATTTCCACAAGAACTGTGGCGGGCCAGTTTCGCTCATCCACGTACAATAGAAACAGGGTCAAACATAAAGCCTCGGCCACCCAGCCGAGGCTTTTCTGTCCTTACTTCACTAAGTCAAATAAAATGAATACTTTACGCAGGTACCCCACCACTTGCACCAATAGAATCAATACTTTACCGGAGCATTCCGGATGAAGTCCGGACCTAAGTCCTTTGTTCAAAGGACTTTGCACAAAAAGTAGGGGGAGGGGGGCACGAGAAAGGGCGGGCCGAAGCCCACCCTTCCCGTGAAACCCGCCCAACCCTAAGCGTTGTAGGTAGACGACGACACGCGCCCGCCGCGCCCCGTCCAGTTCGTGTGAAAGAACTGCCCGCGAGGCTGATCGACCCGCTCGTAGGTATGAGCGCCGAAGTAGTCCCGCTGCGCCTGCAACAGGTTCGCTGGCAGCCGCTCCGTGCGGTAGCCGTCGTAGAACGCCAGCGCCGTCGAGAACGCAGGCGTGGGTACGCCGACCTCGATCGCATGGACCAGCGCCTTCCGCCACGACTGGTGATACTTGTTCAGCACGCCCGAGAAGAAGCTGTCCAGCAACAGGTTCGAGAGCTTCGCGTTCTTGTCGTATGCCGTCTTGATGTTGCCCAGGAAGACGCTGCGGATGATGCAGCCGCCGCGCCACATCAGCGCGATGCCGCCCATGTTCAGGTTCCAGCCCATCTCCTTCTCGGCGGCGCGCAGCAGCATGTAGCCCTGCGCGTAGCTGATGACCTTCGAGCAGTAGAGTGCCCGCCGCACGTCCTCGATGAACTCCTTCCTGTCGGCAACGGTTTTCGTCTTCGCCGGTCCCTGAAGCACCTTCGACGCCGCCACGCGCTCGTCCTTCAGAGCCGAGAGGCAGCGCGCAAAGACGCTCTCGCCGATCAGCGTCACCGGCTGGCCCAGGTCGAGCGCCGAGATCGCCGTCCACTTGCCCGTTCCCTTCTGTCCCGCGGCGTCCAGAATCTTGTCCACCAGCGGCTTGCCGTCCTCGTCCTTCTTGGCGAAGATCTCCGCCGTAATCTCGATGAGGAAGCTGTCCAGCTCGCCCTTGTTCCACTCGCCGAAGATGGCGGCCAGTTCATCGGCACCGAGCCCGAGACCGTCCTCCAGCAACTGGTAGGCCTCACCGATCAACTGCATGTCGCCGTACTCGATGCCGTTGTGGACCATCTTCACATAGTGACCCGCGCCGTCCTCGCCCACCCAGTCGCAGCACGGCGTGCCGTCTTCCACCTTCGCGGCGATGGCCTGGAATATCTCCTTCACATGCGGCCACGCTTCCTTGTTACCGCCGGGCATGATCGACGGGCCGAAGCGCGCGCCCTCTTCGCCGCCCGAGACGCCGGTACCGATGAACAAAATCCCTTTCGCCGCCAGGTCTTTCGTGCGGCGGTTGGTGTCGGTATAGAGCGAGTTTCCCCCGTCAATAATGATGTCGCCCTTTTCGAGATAGGGCAGCACGTGCTCGATGGTCTGGTCCACGACCTCGCCGGCCTTCACCATCAGCATCACGCGGCGCGGCGACTTGAGCGAGGCGCACAGCTCCTGGGCCGAGTGCGTACCCACCACGTTGGTGCCCTTGGCCTCGTTGTTGATGAAGTCGTCCACCTTCGAGGTGGTCCTGTTGAAGACGGCCACCTTATACCCGTGGTCGTTCATGTTCAAGACCAGATTCTGGCCCATCACAGCCAGTCCGATCAATCCAATATCGCAAGTCGCCTCAGCCATCTCATCTCCAAAAAGCTAGCCCTTCGGGGGCATCGCGCAGGTTGTGTAATTTTGTCAGGAGCCCGGACCGGAATTGGTCCGGCCACAAATGACTCCTCTATCATAGCCAATAAGTCGCAGGAATGGCCGCCGCACGCCAACATCCGCGCTTCAGAAATAAAAATGGCGAACAGCTCATGCAAGCTGTTCGCCACCGGGTTGGAAGTTGCCGTTAGAAGTTGATCCGCAGAGCAAGCTGCATGGTGCGCGGCCCGGCTGAGTCGTTGATCTGTCCGAAGGTCGCGTTGACCTGGTTGCCGTTTATGTCGAATTTGGCTCCCGTGTCCACTCCATTGAACTCCGGATGGTTCAGCGTGTTGTACGTCTCGGCGCGTAACTGCACCGCGACGCGGCCCTCCGCAAACGGAATGTTCTTGAACAGTGCCGTATCGAAGTTCATCACGCCCGGATCGAAGAGCGAGACCTTCGGAGCGTTGCCGTTGGAGAGCGTGACCGCGCCCGTATTCGGGTCCACGGTAACGGGCGTAGGACGTTGTACGACGCTGGTGTTGAACCACTGGTGCCAGCTATGCGCCGCACCGGCCAGAGGATTGCCCGTCAAGTGAGCCTTGGCGCTGTCGCCTCCTCCTGTGATGTCCGCACCATCGACCGTGCCGAACGTGATCTGGTCGGGACCGCCGCTCAGGTACGAGACGATGCCCGAGATCTGCCAGTTGTCGAGGACCGCACGAGTAGCGAAGTTGCTCCAGATGCGGCTTCCCTTCGGCAGGCCGTACAGATAATTGACCACGAGGTTGTGCCTGCGGTCGTCGCCGCCGGGACCATAGACCGTCTTCAGGCTGTCGTAGAGCGGCACGCCGCCATCGTAGCTGTCGGCGTAATCCATGGATTTGGCGTAGGTGTACGCAAGCCCGTATTCGAGGTTGTTGTGGAAGCGCCGCGTCACCTTCACCTGAAGCGCGTTGTAGTTGGAGGTAAGGAAGCCGCGCTGGTAGTTGATGCTGCCATAGCCGGGATACTTGCGATAGAAGTTATCCGGCAGAGGCTTGCCTCCTACCTGATTTGCCGCAATAAAGTGCGCACCGTAAGGCACTTCATTGATGTTCTGCTGGCCGCTGAGGTGCCTGCCGAACGTGCCGACGTAGGCCACATCCAGCACCGTGCCGAAGCCGATCTGCTGCTGGAAGCCGAGGCTGGCATTCATCGTATAAAGCTGCTTGTTGTGCAACTCGATGGCGCGGCCAACATTCGGAGGTCCAAGCAGGCCGCCTGCGGTCAGGAAGCTGTTGACATTGCCGTAGAACTGCTCCGGGTTGAAGCTGTTGGGAGGGTTGTGGGACATGTCGCCTTCCTGCCCCGTGATGACGCCTTCGTTATAGAAGATGCCAAAGCCTCCGCGAACAACGGTCTTGCCCACACCGATCGGGTCATACGCAAAGCCGATGCGCGGTGCAGCCAGAACACCGTTTCCATAGACCAGACCGGCAGGCAGGCCATGCGTGTTCACCTGGAAGGTGCCGTTGGTCAGGTCTCCCGTGTTGGGCACAAACAGGCCGCCATACGCCGCCGGGACATACTGCCCTGTCGTAGGATCAAGCGCCACCGGTTTCCCGTTGACCTTCTTCGTCGTCGGGACATAGAGCACGGGTGCCTTGTTGGGATCGTACATGCCGGGAACAAAGTTTGCTCCCGTCTTCAACTTCGCGCCGGAGGCCCACATGAAGCGCACGCCGTAGTCGAGCGTCAGCTTATTGGTCATCTTCCACTGGTCCTGCGCGTACCAGTCCACGACGTTGCTGGTGGGGTCGTAGTCGAACCGGTTGGTCGGCTCGGTGTAATTATTGAAGTTGCCGAGCAGGCCATTGGCAAAGCCGTAGTTGCTCTCGTTCGGGTTGTTGTTGTTTCTGCTGAAGTCGAATGCGCCTTCGGGCTGCCCTGCTGCGGCGTGAGACTGCAAGTAGGAATCCGTCTGAAGGTCGATGCCGAACTTGAGAACGTGACGGCCCCAGACCTTGCTCACGCTGTCCGTGATGCTGTAGAGCCTGACCTGATCCTGCAAGGGGAAGCGCGAATCGTACTTGATGTTGGGCGAGTCCGAGACGCCCCAGGCAACGCCGGGGAGCAGGTTGAGCGGATTGTTCTTGGGAAAGAGCTGCGCGAGATTGTATCCGCTGGCGCCCTTGGTGAGTTTGTCCAGTTGCGACTTTGCGTAGATGTTGTTCTCGCTCCATCCCGCGGTGCCCAGCGTGATCTCATTCACAAGGGTCGGAGTGAAGGTGTACGTTGCGTCCAGGGCAATGTTCGGGGCAGTGGTCTTGTAGTCTCCCGAGACCAGCCACGGCGCCGGGTTGACCGTGGAGTTGTAGCCGTTGTTATGGCTGACGTTCATTTGTGCGTGCCCGAAGATGTGCAGCTTCTCGGTGGGGTTATAGTCGATGCGGACGATGTACTGGTGCGACGAGGAGTCTTTCGAGTAGTTCGTGGTGTAGTTGTACTTGTTCAAGCTGACGGCGAGATTTATTGAAGGATCCGGCAACGGATAGAGGTTCATCAATGCCTGAATGGACGGGTTCAAAGGCCCCGTGATCTTATTGCCCGGAAAGCAGCCAGGTCCGGGAGTAGCAGAGTTGATCGCGCAGGCTCCGCTCGATGACGGATCCTTGATACGGACAAGCGTGGTGTTGTCCTGCGTCACCGTGCCAGAGTTGTAGGTCTGGGAGAAGTCGCCCTGCCGCTCGAGCGCCGTCGGGACGGTATAGAGCTTCAGTCCGCCCGGCGACCGATTGGGGAGGTTCTCCATGGAAAAGAAGAAGAACAGTTTGTTCTTGTTCGTATTAAAGTGCCCCGGCCAGTAGATGGGCCCGCCGATATTGCCGCCAGCGGTATTGTGGCGGGACTTGGGCCTGCTCGCGCCACGATAGTTATTGAACCAATCGTTGGCGTTGAGCGCCTCGTTCTGCATGTAGTAATAGAGCGTGCCGTGGAAGTCCTGCGTACCGCTCTTGGTCACGACGTTGATCACCGAGCCGCCGGTCGCCTTGCCATACTCCGCCTGATAATTCGCGCTGAGCACCTTGACTTCGGCAATGTCGTCCAGATTCGGAGTCGTATCGAGCTTTCCTTCGCGCACGCTGCCGGTGACGCCATCGATCGAGGCGGAGTTATAGGTGTTGCGCACGCCGTTGATTTGCGGCAGGCCTGAAGCGCTGACGACGCCGGGCATCGTGCGCAACAAAGAGGTGAAGTCCCTCCCTGAGGTCAGCAGGTTGTCCAACTGCTTGACGTCGAGTGTGTCGGACCGCTCCGCGCTGCCGGTCTGGATAGGCGTGATGTCCGCCTGGACCGTGACGGACTCCGTCACAGCGCCCACATCCAGCGTGATCGTCCCGGCCGACAAACGCGACGAAGAGGTCAGCACCAGGTTCTTCTTCTGGAACTCCTTATACCCCTGCGACTTGACGATGACCGTAAACGTGCCGGGCTGGACATCGGGAAACGTAAAATCTCCGTGGGAGAGCACCTTGGTTGTCACGACTACGCCGGTTTGCTGGTTTACCAGGTCCACCTCGGCGTTTGGAACAACCGCTCCCGTCTGGTCCACGACCCGCCCGCTGACGGTGCCGCTCGACGACTGCGCGCCTGCGACGGCGACGATGCAGCCGGCAAACAGCGCCAGCATGGCTACCCGCAGCAACACGCGCGCCGAGCGTCCTCGACCTTCCATGATCTTTTCGCTGCCTGGTGTGTCTCTGTCTCCGGCAACCCTTTCCAACCAGCCTGAAACGATGTTCTTCATCTGCATTTCTGCCTCCTCGATCAAATTCCTGCATGGAGCGCGTCGCGGGCTCTTGGCCTTTGATCGCAGGTCCCGCCAAAAATGTCTACGTTTACAGACGGGCGACTCTACGCGCCTGCAAAAAATGACATTTTCTCTTGTGACTACCGACAATAGGGAGGCGGAAAGGCCATTGTCAACAAAAAAATGCTCCACTGCTAAAATAATTCTTTTGCAAATGAAATGAAGGGCATCCGCGCGCCGGTACCGGCAGGCTGCCCACTCTCCTGCAGATCTCCGCGTCATTCGCGCGCTCTCGCCTACCCAACGGCCATCGGGCAGGGACACGCTCAAGCCGTCTGGCTCGTCCGCCAGGATGCCATCATGCGCCCATATTCCGCCCGTCGTTTAGGTTCTCCGCGGGGACTTTGTTTTTGCTAAATGAAGATGCCCGTCGTCAGCAAAACTTTATTTGACAAATGTATACGGTAACAAATACTGTCCAGACCGTACTCGTCTTACACTCATCCACAACCGGCACCACCTGCCGCCAAGGACAAACAAGGACAAATCTGAAGATGAAACCTCTCACCCGACGCGAAGCCCTCAAACTGTGTGCCGCGCTCCCGCTGACCGCGAAGTTTGCCTCTGCCAGCCTGCTGCCGGGCGCGCAGGCGCATCCGGATTCCCCGGCCCCAGCCATCGACTGGTCGGAGGCCGTCATCGCCTCGACCATGCACCGCACGCCCAACCCGGCCGACCTGGGCAAATGGGGCTACGCCATCTCGCTCTATCTCTATGGCCAGTACCTGGTCTTCAAGCGCACCGGCAACAAAAAATATCTCGACTATATTCAGGGCTGGGTCGATAGCCAGGTCAACGAGGCGGGTGTGATCGACCGCAAGATCACCGCGCTCGATTTCATGTTGCCGGGCAACCTGCTCATCGTGCTCAACAAAGAGACCGGCCAGCAGAAGTACAGGACCGCTGCCGACACGATCCGCCACACGTTTGATTCGTATCCGCGCACCGCCGACGGCGGCTTCTGGCACGCCTACTCGCGCCAGCACCAACTCTGGCTCGACGGCATGTATATGTCGATGCCCTTTCTCGTCCGCTATGGACAGGCGTACAACGACGAGAAGTACGCCTGCGACGAGGCCGTCAAGCAGCTGCTCATTTACGCCAAGCACCTCAACGACCCGGCGAGCGGCCTGATGTACCACGCCTACGATGAGAGCGGCCAGCAGCCCTGGGCGCAGCCCGTCACGCACCACTCCTCGTTCTTCTGGTGCCGCGCGATTGGCTGGTACGGCATGGCGCTGATCGAGGTGCTCGAAGTGCTGCCGCACCATCACGCGCAGCGTAACGACCTCATCAAGCTGGTGCGCCAGCTCGCCGGGGCCTACGAAAAATATCAGGACCAGACGGCCGGCCGCTGGTACGAGGTCGTGGACAAGGCGACGACGCCCGGGAACTGGCTCGAAACCTCAAGCTCGTCGATGTACACCTACACGCTCTCGCGCGCCATCGAGCGCGGCTACATCGGCAAGCACTACGCCGGTGTCATGCAAAAGGGCTACCAAGGCGTGCTGTCGCAGGTCACGCGCGATGACGAGGGCTTCGCCCATATCGCCAATATCTGCGGCGGAACCAATGTAGGCGATCTCCAGTTCTATCTCGACCGCCCGCGCAACACCGACGACTTCCACGGTATCGGCGCATTCCTCATCATGAATGAGCAGTTGCGCAAGGCGTAGTGAATCTGATTAAGTCTGCGAACCTTCCCTCAGAGGCTAAAGCCTCGTTGAAGCGAAGCGATTTGGGGCGCGACTGAAGTCGCGCCGCTTCAAAGCCATGACTTGTTCAGGGTTTCCTTAAGCAAAACGGCCCGCTGAGAACTTCAGCGGGCGCGTCTTTTTGCGGCTTGCTGCTCTACTGCCACACACGAAGCATCAGGACGCCGTGCCCGGGTACGGTCACGGTGTAGGGACTGCTGATGCTGCCAAGGTCCTTGTGGAGCCACAGGTCGCGTGCCTTCACCGCTCCGGTAAATCCGGCGCGGCTGAAGTCCACGTGCGCCGTCAGCGGCGTGGCCTGCCGATTGAAGATGCCAACTGCCTTCGAACCATCGGCCAGCGGCTTGGCCCAGATCTCGATAGGGCCATTGGCATCCACACGGTCGCCCTGCTTGCCGAGCTTGTCCTGATCGACGGCGATGACATCGTGGTTGGTCAGCATGGCCTGTGTCTCGGGAGTCATCGTCGCCAGGTCATTGCCGGCAAGCAGCGGTGCGGCCAGAATCGCCCACAGGCTCATGTGCGTCCTGTACTCGTCGGTGGTCATGCCGCCGTTGCCGACCTCGAGCATGTCGGGGTCGTTCCAGTGGCCCGGTCCCGCATATTGCGCGATGCCTATCTGGTTGAAGCCAATATCCGCCATCCGCGTGTACGTGTCGTTGATGTCGCCGGTGGTACGCCACAGATTGCCGCCTACGCTCGCGCCCCACTCCCACACGTCGTCCACGCCATACTGGCAGAGGCTGTACACAATGGGCCGCCCGGTACTGCGCAGCGCATCGCGCATCTTCACGTAGGCATCCACCATGATCTTGTGTGCGGCCTCATGCGAACCGGCGGCGCGCATCTGGACACGCAGGCCGCACAGATCGTACTTCAGATAGTCGATGCCCCAGGCGGCGTAGGTCTTTGCGTCCTGCTCCTCGTGACCGAGGCTGCCTTCAAAGCCCGCGCACGTCTTCGCTCCGGGCGAAGAGTAGATGCCCAGCTTCAGGCCCTTGCTGTGAACGTAGTCGGCCAGCGCCTTCATGTCGGGAAATTTGCTGTTGGTCTGGATATTGCCCTGGGCGTCGCGTTCACCCTCCCAGGTGTCGTCGATATTGATGTAGGTGTAGCCGGCGTCGCGCATTCCACTCTTCACCATGGCATCGGCCTCGGCGCGAATCACCGCGTCGCTTACGTTGCGGTGAAAGTGGTTCCAACTGTTCCAGCCCATTGGCGGAGTCGCCGCAAGGTCTGAGCTTTGCGCCACAATCGGCGTAGAGACGAGAGCAAGCGCGGCGAGAGCGAGCAGAAGAGCGTAGCGTCGAAACAAAGTCATAGAAAAATGTCCCCCTGAAGACAATATGCAGTACGGTTTGCAGGAGTATACGTATTCAGACCATGAATTGTCGCATGAAATCGTATTCATGCCGGAGGCAGTCCGCCAAGATACATATAGCTCAGGTTGTGGCATTCGCTGAGCAGCCTCGTCATCGTCGGGTCGGGAAAGCGCCGATTGAACGGCTCTGCCCAGCCAATCGACTCGCCCGTCGGCGACTGAACCTCCTGCCGGATGCCGGTGGCCTTCTCAAAGGGCGACGGATCGATCATTCCGTCAATCGCCACGCGCACCAGATGCTTCAGCGCCCCGCCGCGCTCCGCATACAGGTCGATGGCGTTGGGCATTCCAAGCTCGGCCAGCATGACCAGCGGCCCGGCAGCGTACAGGTGATAGTGCAGAGCCCGCTTGCCGCGCCGCATCTCGTTGGGTAGCGTCCCATCGGGGCGCACCGCCGCAATGCCTACCCGCGCGGATTTGATCCCCCAGTTGAAATCGCTCCGGTCATTCGTCGCAATGCCCACCGCCGCCAGCTCTACGCCTGCCCAGTAGTAGTGATTGTTCAGCGAGTCGGGATGCTGCTCCGCCTTCTCGTCGTAGTACTGCCGCGCCTGCCGCGAGACCGCCTTCAGCCACGGAAGAATCACTGCCTTCTGCTCGGGCGTCACCACGCCGGAGTCGCGCACCTTCAGATAGGCAATCGCCTCGCCGCCCAGCACCCAACCCTGAACGTAATACGCCTGGTTCGACGACATCTTTCCCGTCAGCGCGTGCCCCCGAGCATTGGCCTCCATGTGAGCCACCGCGCAGCGCGCAGCGGTCAGCGACCCCGTCGTGCGATACGCATCCGCCGCGCGAACCACCTCGTTACCGTCACGCTTTTCGGGGGCCGAGCTTGCTGCGTAGGCCTTCATCCGCGCCGGGTCCACAATCGAGTGCGTCGGATCGTTCAGCGCATAGAAGCCGTCGGTCACAAAGTCCACCGGCAGGTGCTCCACGGCGGGGCAATCATACGGCGCGTCCGTGCTCTTCACCGCAACGCCGTCCCAGGGCGAACGCAGGTCCGCTCCTCTCGCACTCGCGGGCGCCACTGCTGTGACCAGCAGCGCGATCAGCAAAATAACCGTCTCCGCACCCGCCGTGCGCAACCACTGAACCGTAGTTTTCAGCATTCTCCGCAACCATCTCCGTCGTGCCGTCACATTTTACATACTTTGTCCCATAAAAGTTAACTTTTAGGGATGATTCACCTTTGCCGCCCTGCCGCTCCAGCAGGCGCCACTCTCAGCGTAACATCATGCGTTACACTACTCCTGTGATTAAGTCGTTCCGCCAGCGCGGTATTGAGAAGTTCTTCCGCACGGGCACGAAGGCAGGAATCCAGCCAAAGCACGCGGCCCGTCTTCGCATCCTGCTTACAACGCTCAATCTGGCATCCAGGCCGGGCGACATGAACCGCGGCGGATGAGGCTGCCATCTGCTCAAGGGAGAATTGAAGGGGCACTGGGCAGTGACGGTCAATGGCAACTGGAGATTGACCTTCGCATTCGAGGACGAAAATGCGGTCCTCGTTGACTATCAGGACTACCACTAGGAGCATGACCATGACGATGCATCATCCCGCAAGTCCCGGCGAGCTACTCAAGGAGTTTCTCGGCAACCGCTCCATCACGGAGGTCGCCGATCACATCGGAGTGGCCCGCGCCACCGTCTCCCGCATCATCCACGGACGTACTGCCGTTACCGTTGACCTGAGCATTCGTCTGGGCGAGGCCCTGTCGCTCTCTCCGGACTTCTTCGTAAAGGCGCAGGTTCAGCACGACCTGTGGATGGAGTCGCAGCGCAGGCGACGGAAGATTAAGCCTCTGGCGGCTTGATCCACCTCTTCGCCCGGCACGCCTGCAACATCATTTATTTATAATGAGGTCGTCCGCCAAGGCATCATACGATGAGACACGTGCGAAAGTGGCGAAATTGGCAGACGCACCAGACTTAGGATCTGGCGGAGCAATCCGTGGGGGTTCAAGTCCCCCCTTTCGCACCATCATTCACCGCAACACGCCACGGCACCATGCTCCAGACACCAGGAATAGACCGATGAGCCAGTCGCACCCGACCCCCAATCCCGGCCAGCCCACACTCAACGTCACCGCGACCGAAGACTACCGCGAAGGCTACGCCAACAGCGTGCAGGTGCGCATGAGCGTCTGGGACTTCTTCCTCGTCTTCGGCACCATGTCGCAGGAGACGCCGCAGGAGCTGAACGTCCGCAACTTTCAGGGCATCTACCTGAGCCCGCAGCAGGCCAAGGCGCTGTGGAACGTGCTCGGCCACAATCTGGCCCAGTACGAGCAGGCCTTCGGCACGCTCACGCTGGAGCAGCAGCTCCCCCAACCCGGCGGCCCCGTCCACTAGGCCGGGCCTACTCAGCGCGTGCGACCACTGCGAGCATTCGGCAAGAAAAACCTCGGCGATATTCCGCTCTGGACGCTCTACCCGCTCTTCTTCGCGGCAGTCTATCTCTCGCACCTCATGCTGCTGCGCCTTCCCTACTTCTGGGACGAGGCCGGCTACTACATACCTGCTGCGTGGGACTTCTACCGCACAGGCTCGCTGATTCCCCAGACCACACTCACCAACGCGCACCCGCCGCTGCCCTCGATTCTTCTGGCGTCGTGGTGGCACCTCTCGGGATTCGTTCCCAGCGGCACGCGCACGCTCATCTGCATGGTCAGCGCGGCTGCGCTGCTGGGCGTCTACCGGATCGCCCGCTCGCTCATCACGAAGCCTGCGGCAGCCGTCGTCACTGTACTCACGGCAGCCTATCCTATCTGGTACGCGCAGAGCACGCTCGCGCACGCGGACATCTTCGCCGCAGCCTTCACGCTCTGGGCCTTCGCCTTCTATCTCGAACCCGCACCGGAGAGCGTTTCAAACAATCGGGTTCGAGTCGCCGCCCTGTTTTCGCTCGCCGCGCTCTCGAAAGAGACCGCCATCGTCACTCCCGTGGCGCTCGCCGCATGGGAGGCTGCACAGCTCATCCGCGACCGGCGCGACCCTGCGCTACGCCGCGAGCATCCTGGCTGGATCGTCGCCCTGCTCATTCCCATCCTTCCGCTGGCGGCGTGGTATGCCTACCACTTCCACTGCACGGGATTCGTCTTCGGCAACCCGGAGTTTCTGCGCTACAACGCCACCGCCAATCTGGACCCGCACCGCATCGCGCTCTGCCTGTGGCACCGCCTGCTGCACCTCACCACGCACATGAATCTGTACGTGCCTGTCGTGTGCGGGGCTGCTGCGCTGCTCGCGCCGGTCAGACCCGACGCGCCCACGCGCATTCCCCGCGCCACGCTTCAGGCCATCGCAGTCATCCTCATCGCCAACTGGATTGCCTTCTCGGTCCTCGGCGGCGCGCTCCTGACTCGCTATCTGCTGCCCATGTATCCGCTCGTCATTCTGCTCTGTGTGGCGGCATGGCAAAGGCATCTGCGCCGATGGTGGCTCGTCGCCGCGCTCAGCGTCGCGGCATTTCTTGCGGGCATCTGGATCAACCCTCCCTACGCCTTCGCGCCCGAGGACAACCTCACCTACCGCGACATGGTCCTGCTGCACGTCGAGGCCGTCCGCTTCATCGAGCACCGGTATCCGCAGGCCACCGTGCTCACCGCCTGGCCCGCCACAGCCGAGCTTGCCCGTCCCGAACTCGGCTACACCCATCACCCGATCAAAACCACGGCAATCGAAAACTTCTCCTTCGATCAAATCCAGAAAGCTGCCGCCGATCCCGGCGCATTCGACACCGCACTCATCTTCTCCACCAAGATCGAGCCGCCGCCCAGCCGCCTCGACCTCAGCCGCCGCAACCGCCCCTCAGACACAAAGTACTTCGACTTTCACCACGACCTGCGCCCCGCCGAAGTTGCGGCCATGCTTCATGGCGAAGTCGTCTGGCAGGCGCACCGCAAGCTGGAGTGGGCAGCAGTCCTTCGCTTTCCGCGCTCCGTCAATGCATCGCTCGAACCACCTTTAGCTCGTCAATCAATGTCGTCCTCTGCACCTCTCGCATTTCCATTCCGCAACTCCCTTGGCTTTTCCATTCCGTAACTCCCTTGGCTTTTCCATTCCGCAGCTCCCTTGCATTTCCATTCCGCAACTCTCTTGGCATTTCCATTCCGCAACTCTCTTGCATTTCCATTCCGTAACTCTCTTGCATTTCCATTCCGTAGCGCAGCGGAGGAATCTGCTTTTTGCGTAGCCGGGCAGACCACATTCAACGCGCTCTATATACTGATGCTGTGCCGAGCCCCACTCCACTCCGCCGTCTCCTAAAGCACTGCTGGCTTCTCGCCGCGCTTCTTGTAACCGGCATCCCGGCGCCCGCCCAGACTGCGCCAAGCGCCGAAGCCGTCGAGAACAGCGGCCGCCTTGTCCTGGTGATGCCCTTCGACAATCGCTCCGGCCAGACGGCGCTGAACTGGATCAGCGACTCATTCCCCGACACGCTCAATCAGCGCCTCAACTCCGCCGGCTTCCTCGCCATCAGCCACGACGACTTCCAGTACGCGCTCGACCACCTCGGCCTGCCCGTCAACTTTCGTCCCACGCGCGCCACCACCATCCAGATTGCCCGCACACTCGACGCCAACTACGTCATCATCGGCAACTTCACCGTCAACAACGGCCGCATCGCCGTGCAGGCGCAGGTGCTCGACGTCAACAAACTCCAGATGTCCGCGCCGCTTGCCGACTCCAGCGAGCTGTCCCGTCTCTTCGACGTTGAAAACGCCATCGCCTGGAAGGTTGCGCGGCAGATTCTGCCCAGCCTCAACATCGCGGAGCAGACGTTCCTCTCAGCCTCGGGCGGCGTCTCGCTCAGCGCGTTCGAGGACTACATCCGCGGCATCGGCGCAGCCACGCCCGACGAGCGCGTCAAGCGCCTCCAGGCCGCCATCCAGCTTGCCCCCAACTACAGCGCGGCCCTCTTCGCGCTGGGCAAGGCCCAGTACGCCAACCGCGACTTCGAGAGCGCCGCCGCTACGCTGGCCAAGGTCCCCCGCTCCAGCCGCCGCGCGCTTGAGGCCAACTTTTACCTCGGCCTTGCCCGCTTCAACTCGGGCAAGTACGCAGAAGCGGAAGCCGCCTTCAATTTCGTCGCCGGACGCCTGCCGCTGCCTGAAGTCGTCAACAATCAAGGTGTCTCCGCCGTCCGTCAGGGCCACAATGCCGTCCCGCTGTTTCGCCGCGCCTCCGCCGCCGATCCCAACGACCCCGACTATCACTACAACCTCGCCGTCTCGCTCTTTCGTCAGGGAGACTTCGCCGGGGCCACGCGCGAGGTAGACCAGACGCTCAAGCTCCGCCCCTCCGACGCAGAGGCCGCCCAGCTCAAGACTTCCATCGCCGCCGGACGCAAGCCCACCGCGACCGCAGCCTCTGCCACCGCAGACACTGCGGACACCGGCACGTTCGACCCGATCGAGCGCATCCGCCGCACCTGGTCGGAGGCCAGCTTCCGCCAGGCCGCCTTCGAGATCGACCAGATGCGCGCTCTGCGCATGGCCACACTTCCCAGGGACCAGCAGGCCGTCCAGTACTCGCAGCTTGGCCGCGACTATCTTGGGCAGGGCCTCGTTCCCGAGGCCGAGCAGCAGTTTCAAGCCGCGCTTACCGCCAATCCCTCCAGCGCCGAGGCCCACGCCGGACTCGCGCAAGTCCGCCAGCGCAGCGGCGACCCAAACGCCGCCCGCGCCGAGGCTGAGGCTTCGCTCAAGCTTCAGCCCAACCCGGACGCCTATCTCGTCCTCGCCCGCATCGAGCTCCAGGCCAACCAGCTTGACGCCGCAGCCGCCGACGTCAACAACGCGCTCAAACTGGACCCTCGCAACTCCGCCGCGCTGGGCATGAAGCAGGCGCTCCAGTCGCGCGGAAAGAGCCTGCCGTGAAACGCCTCTCCCACACTGGGTGCCCCATCTTCGCGGCAGCCTTATCGCCGCTAAGGTGGGGTCTGCTACTGTGTATCACGCTCCTGTGCCTGCACCCCGCGACTCTCCGCGCCGCCGCGCCTGACAACGGCATCGTCGTCAAGCTCACGATCCACGACACCATCCAGCCCATCACGGCGGGCTATCTCGAACGCGGCCTCCAGGAAGCGGCCCGCCGCCACGCCCGCGCCGTCATCCTCTCACTCGGCACGCCCGGCGGCCTGCTCGACTCCACCCGCACCATGGTCGAGGACATTGAGAACTCGCCCGTTCCCGTCATCATCTACATCTCGCCCCCCGGCAGCCGCGCCGGGTCCGCCGGGTTCTTCATCCTCGAGTCCGCCGATGTGGCCGCCATGGCTCCCGGCACCAACGCCGGTGCTGCCCACCCCATCGTCGAAGGCGAGAAGATGGGTCCTATCCTCAAGGAGAAGATCGAAAACGACGCCGCGGCCTTCCTCCGCTCCTACACCGAACGGCGCGGCCGCAACGTCGCTGCCGCCGAAGACGCCGTCCGCAACTCGAAGTCCTACAGCGACACCGAGGCCCTCAATCTCCACCTCATCGACCTTATCTCAAACGATGACCAGTCCCTGCTCAACGCCCTCGATGGCCGCGCCATCCGCCGCTTCAACGGCAACACCGAGGTTCTCCACACCCGCAACGCCGCCATCGTCACCATCGAGCCGTCCGTCCGCGAGCGTCTGCTCTCGCGCCTCACCAACCCCAATCTTGCCGTGCTGCTTCTCGTCGTGGGCGGCCTGCTGATCTATCTCGAATTCAACGTGCCCGGCACCATCGTCCCCGGCACGCTCGGCACGCTCTTCGTTCTGCTCGGACTCTTCGGCCTGGACCTGCTACCTGTCCGCCACACCGCCATCGTGCTGCTGCTTGCCGCCCTGGTCCTGATGATTCTCGAAACCAAGTTCGCCAGCCACGGCATCCTCGCCCTTACCGGGACCATCGCGCTGGTCTTCGGCCTCGCCACGCTCGTGGATGCGCCCATTCCCCAGATGCGCGTCCATCTGGGCACGGCGCTCGGGGCAGGCATCGGCTTCGGCGCCATTTCGTTCGGCCTGGCCTGGATTGCGCTCAAGGCCTACCGCAACAAGGCCCTCATGGGTCCCAAGGCCATGATCGGCGCAACGGCCATCGCGCGCACGCGCCTGCACCCCTCCGGGCAGGTCGAAATCCGCGGTGAAATCTGGCAGGCCACGCTGCGCGGAGAGGAAGCGGTGTCTTCCGGCTCTGCCGTCGTCGTCAAGGCCGTCGAGGGCCTCACCCTGATTGTCGAGCCGGCCAGCCGCGCCTGACCGCCCCGCCGAACGCCCGCCCAGAGTAAACTGGAAACGCACCGTTTTTCGCTCATAAGGGAGTTCTTGTCTTGATGCTGAATCCGTCTCGCCTGTCGTGTGCCTGCACCCTCTTGCTTTTCCTGCTCGCAGTGATGTCGGTGGGGGCCTCAGCCCAGGACCAAGCCACGATTCCCACCGCGCTCCAGGCCCAGTTGGATCGTGTTGACTTCGCCGTCAGCGGTATTGGCGTCTTCAACAAATCCTCCACCGGAACCGTCCAGAACAGCACACAACCTGGCGGCACGCTGACCATCAACCCCGGCAACACTCTGGGCGCGCTCATCACCCTGCGCTACGTTGTCAAGCCGCTGGTCGGTTTCGAGTTCAACTACGGCTACTCCCGCTACACGCAGAAGTTCACAGGCGTCTCCGGAACGCCCGGCGTCTTCGGCGTGCAGAACAACGCCAAGGAGTACACCTTCGGCTACGTGGCGCACCTGCACGAATTCTCCGGCTTCACGCCCTTCGTCGCGGGCGGAGCGGGCACGACCGCCTTCCGGCCTACCACCAGAGGCGGTCAGGGGCTTCTGACCCAGGCTCGCGCCACCTACTATTACTCCATCGGCGCGGAGAGCACCTTCGGCTCACCCCACTTCGGCTTTCGCGCCCAATTCCGCCAGGCATTCTTCAAGGCCCCGGACTTTGGCGCAAACTACCTCAGAATCGAGCGGCACACCAGCACCTTCGAGCCCGGCATCGGCTTCTTCATCCGCTTCTGAAGCCCCGCCTTGTTCGCGGTTCTCATCCTCCCGCGCAAGCGGGAGGATCTGTTTAAGGAACCTCCGATTTAGTGTTCGCTTTGAAAGGGCGCGACTTCAGAGGCTGCGGAAAAATGCGCGCTTTGTGCTTTTCGGTGGGAGCGCAGGGCTTTAGCCCTGCGAAAGTGCCAACAAATTCAAGGGGCTTTAGCCCGGGCCTTTCTGCACATGCTGCCGGATGGGCTTTTTCCGCAGCCTGTTCAGTCGCGCCGTAAACCCTCCCGATTCATTGCAACTTTAGCCATTGAGGGAACGCTTGCGGAATTAATCAGATCTTCCTTAAGCCATCCAGCACAACCCTCACTGCCCGAATAACAGGCACGTTACAATCATCACGCGGGCAAATGCACGCCCACCGAGGCCCAAACCATGTCCATCCCTGCGCTTCTTGCCATTGCCATCATCGTGCTCTACCTGCTCAACTCCATCAACATCCTCAAGGAGTACGAGCGCGGCGTCATCTTCCGTCTGGGCCGCGTGCAGGCAGCCAAAGGCCCGGGCGTCATCTGGGTCTTCCGCCCGCTCGATCAGATCGTCCGCGTCAGCCTGCGCCAGGAGGCGATGGAGGTCCCGCCGCAGGACATCATCACGCGCGACAACGTCACGCTCAAGGTCAACGCCGTCATTACCCTGCGCGTCGTGGATCCCACGCGCGCCGTCATCGAAGTAGCCAACTACATCTACCAGACCTCGCAGTTCTCCCAGACCACACTCCGCTCCGTGCTCGGCGAAGTCGAGCTTGACCAGCTCCTCGCGCACCGCGACCAGCTCAACTCCCGCATCCAGACCATCATCGACGGCCACACCTCGCCCTTCGGCGTCAAAGTCGTCTCCGTCGAGGTCAAGCAGGTCGATCTGCCCGAATCCATGCTCCGTGCCATGGCCAAACAGGCCGAGGCAGAGCGCGAGAAGCGCGCCAAAGTCATTCACGCGGAAGGCGAGTACAACGCTGCCGCCAAGCTGGTTGAGGCCGCCCAGGCCATGGCCACCCAGCCCATGACGCTCCAACTCCGCTACCTCCAGACACTTACCGAGATAGGTGTCGAAAAGAATACGACCATCGTCTTTCCCCTTCCTATCGAGCTGATGAGCCTGTTAAATAAGTCTTTGGCCGACCATGCAGGCACTTCGCAGTCGGCTGAGAACAAGGCTTAGCCCCAAAGAAGGACCATCGTGAACAGCCGCTATAACAACGACCGCGACGACGAGCGCGAGGACGACCGCGAGATCTCCCTCGGCGCAACCACCATCCTCGGCATCTTCTTCGCACTGGTGCTCGTCTGCGCCGTCTGCTTCGGCTTCGGCTACAGCATGGGCAGAAAATCGACGCCTGTCATCGCAGGCGCAAACAGCGTCACCACGCCTGACTCAGGTAGCTCTGTCGTCCAGAAGTCCTCCGCAGGCACCGCCGAACCGGCTCCAGCACCCGCCGGCGAAGACCAGCCCGACGCGGCCTCGACCGCGCAACCGGATCAGCCGACAACACCGCCGGCGAGCGCCACGCCTGCACCCGCCGTTCGCACTGTCGCCCTCGTCCACCCGCTACCGCCCACCACCGCCAAACCTTCTGCACCCATCACGCCGCAATCCATCGTCGTCCAGGTGGCTGCCGTCTCGCACCAACAGGATGCCGACATTCTCCTCACCGCACTCAAAAAGCGCGGCTACACCGGAGCCATCCGCCCGTCGCCGCAGGACAAGCTCCTCCACGTTCAGCTAGGCCCCTTCGCCACCAAAAAGGACGCAGACGTCATGCGCCAGCGCCTCATCTCCGACGGCTACAGCCCCATCGTCAAATAGCTGTATTTCGGTCCCGACTTTTCAGTTGTCACCCTTCCGCAAAGCGGGATTTGTTGTCATTCCCGAAGGGAATCTGCGCTTCACTTCCGGTTGCGCCGAACTACAGTTTTAGGAAAAATGCTCTAATCCTCCATCGGCTGCATCTCTTCGGGCAGTGCCTCGGCAATCGCCGTCCGCACGACGCGCAGCGTCTCCTCGCGGCTGGCGAACTGCGACGGCTCAATCACCGGCAGAAACCGCACTCGCGCCACGCCGGGCGTAATCCCCACGGTTCCCTTGCGCATCATCGACTCGGTGCCCGAGAGCGCAATCGGCACAATCGGCGCCCCGGTCTGCTGCGTCAGAAAAAACGGCCCCTTCTTGAACATTGAGAGCCGTCCATTGCGCGAGCGCGTCCCCTCCGGGAAGACCATGAGGCTCAATCCGGACCGCAGCGCCTCGGCGGCGGCCTTCACGCTGGCCTGCGCGGCATCGCGCCTGCCTCCGCGCTCCACCGGCACAAACTGCCCCATCCGCATCGCCGTGCCCAGGATCGGGATGCTCATCAGCTCTTTCTTCAGCAGCACCGAGCACCGCCTCGGCAGCACAGGCAGCACCACCGGCGGGTCCAGGTTCGAGACATGGTTGCACATGAAGATGCAGCTTCGCCCCGCCGGAATATTCTCGATACCCTCCACCTCAACGCGAATCCCCGCCGCGCGCACGCCCATCTTCACAATCCACATCGCCACCCAATAGAGCTGCGTGATGTCCCGCTTCAAAAGCGAATACGGAATACCAACGATCCCCGCAAGAGAGCCCAGCGTGATGTAGACGAACAGCAATTTCAGCAATGCAAACATACGTTTTCGAGCATACAGTACGCAGGACGGCGCTAATGAGCGGCAGCAATCGCGCGCGGCAGCTTCTCATAGATGTTCCCGAAGGCGCCATTCGAGAGGATCGCCACCACATCGCCCTCACGCAGTTCAGGCGCAAGCGAAGCCACAATCGCATCCGCATCGGCCAGCACAACAGCAGGCACGCCGCGTGCATTCAGCGCATGAACAACATGCTCCGGCTCCAGCCGCTCGTTCAGAGGAATACTCTCCGACTTGAACACCGCCGCCAGCACCACACGGTCGGCCAGCGCCAGACTCTCCACCAGGTCTGCCTCGAAGACGTTCCGCCGCAGCGTGTTCGAACGCGGCTCGAGCACCGCAATCAACCTTTGCCCCGGATACGCTCCACCGAGCGCCCGCAGCGTCTCGCGCACCGCCGTCGGATGATGCGCGAAGTCCTCGATGATGGTCACGCCATGCACGACCGCCCGCACCTCCAGCCGACGCTTCACGCTCTTGAATGTCGCCAGCGCCTCGACAATCAACTCCACCGGAACGCCCTGCCCGGCAGCCATCGCCGCCGCCGCCGTTGCGTTCAGCGCATTGTGCTCGCCGGCCATCGGCAGGCTCAAGTCTGCAAAATCCTTACCGTCGCGCATCAGCGCCCACCGCGTCACCGCACCCTCATGCCGAAGGTTTGCGATGCGCCAGTACGAATCTTCCGCGAAGCCGTACCGCTCCACCCGGCAGAACGCCCGCGCCACACACTCCGTCACATTCGCACTCGCATCGAATGCCACGATCCGCCCACGCCCTGGCACAAGGTTCACCAGCCGCTTGAACGCAGTCTTCACCGCGGCCAGATCGGCATAGATGTCCGCATGGTCGTACTCCACGTGCGTCAGAATGATGGCATCTGGAAAGTAGTGCAGAAACTTCGGGCCCTTGTCGAAGAACGCCGTATCGTACTCGTCGCCCTCCAGCACAACCGTCCGCGTAGGCCGCACCTTGAAGCTCGTGCCGAAGTTCTCCGCCACGCCGCCGATGAGAAACGACGGCGCCAGCGCCGCATCGCGCCGCGAAGCGACCTCGTAGATCCACGCCAACATACTCGTCGTCGTCGTCTTGCCATGCGTACCGGCCACAACCAGCGGCTCGCGCCCCGCCAGAAACTCGTCATGCAGAATCGCCGCCATCGAGCAGAACGGAATCCGCTCATCGAGCACGCGCTCCAGCTCCATATTGCCGCGCGAGATGGCATTGCCCACCACCACCAGGTCGGGCCGAGGCTCCAGATTCTTTTCCGCGTAAGGCTGCTGCACCGCAATCCCCAGAGCCGCCAACTGGTCACTCATCGGCGGATACGCCGCCGCATCCGAGCCCGTGACGCGATGCCCCTCGAACTGCAACATCCCCGCCAGCGAAGCCATAGCCGTGCCGCAGATGCCAATCAGATGAATATGCTTTGAATCGTTCATGCCACCGCCGCTTCCAGAATGTGCAACTGCGGATTCTCCGCATCCGTCAGGTCGAGCCTCGCGCGCACGCCCAGAGGCACGGTGACATTCGCGCCGTCCACATGCCCCGAGCGCAGCCCAATCGCAATCGGCCCGTCGAAGTCCCGGAGCGAGTGCAGAATCGCCCCCTCCAGCAAATCCGCTTCTCCGTTTGCCACGCACTGCCGCATGTCGCCAAGCACAATCCCGCGCGCACGCTCAAACACGCCTGCGTAGCGCAGGTGCAGCAGCATCCGGTCCCACTGATAGGGTTTCGTGCCGATGTCCTCCAGAAAGAGAATGCTGTCTTCTGAAATCTCCGGAGCATACGGCGTCCCTAGCGCCTCGGCAAAGATCGAGATACATCCACCGGCAAGTCTGCCCTCTGCGCGACCGGCGCGAAGTACGCGAAGCCCCTCGTCCGCACCCAGCGACCACGTTGCATCGCCCTCGAAACAATGACGCCAGCTCGCAAGGTCAACACCACCCTCGCGCGCAAAATCCGCCGCCACCATCGGCGCATAGTACGTCACGAGCCGCGCCTCGTTCCACAGCCAGACATGCAGCGAAGTGTGATCGCTGTACCCGATGAACGCCTTGGGATTCGCGCGGATCAGCCCCGCATCCAGCAAAGGCAACAGCTCAGCCGAACCCCACCCTCCGCGAGTACAGATGATTCCATCGATGGCAGGATCGGCAAACGCGAGATGCAGATCGTCGGCACGCTGCTCCCGCGTGCCCGCATAGTAGAGCGGGCCGCTCGCAAGCGAGTGCGCGCCCGTCACCGTCCTGTACCCAAGCGCGTGCAGCCGCTCAATCCCTCGCTCGACCAGTTCGCGCTTCGCCGCGCTTGCCGGCGATAGCACGGCCAGAGTCGCACCGGGCCTGAGCGCGCGCGGCTTCACCAATTCACTCACAGCCCCGCCGCCTCGCCCCGGCAGATAATCTCAGCCGGTCCCGTCAAACGCATCGCCGCATCAGTTGACGGCCATACCGTCCGCTGCTCGCCGCCTTCAGCCACTGCCGTCAACTCGCGCTCTGTTCCACGCAACGCCATCGCGGCAGCCGACGATGCACACGTCCCGGTGCCTGATGAAGCCGTCGGCCCACACCCGCGCTCATAAATCCGAAACGCAATCTTCGACGCCGACAACACCCTCACAAACTCCACATTCGTTCCATGCGGAAACAGCGGGCTGGTGCTGATGCGCGCGCCAAGCTCCTGCCAGCGCAACCCATGCGCTGAGAAGTCCTCCGTCTCGACAAAGATGACGAAGTGCGGATTGCCCACATTCACCATCGCGCCCGCCACGTTGCCCACGCCGGGAACTTCAATCGTCCGCGGCATTACGCGCGGCACGCCCATCTCGCTCTCAATCAGATACAGCGGATCATGCGCCTCAACCACATGACACGTCCGCACGCCGCCATGCGTGCCGAGCGCCACATCGCGCATTCCTTCGCTCGCGGCAAGCCACGCCGCCACGCAGCGTGTGCCGTTGCCGGAAAGCTCCGCCTCGCTGCCGTCCGCATTGAACAGCCGCAGAAACAACGTGCCATCCGCTCTGCGCTCAAGAAACTCGATGCCATCCGCGCCGATGCTTGTGTTCCGCGCGCATAGCTTTCGCGCCAGTTCGGCATGTCGCCGTCCGGCCAGGTGCTCGTCAAGAATCAGAAAATCGTTGCCGCAGGCATGTGCTTTTACAAAAGGGACCATTCTTCCTATTCTGCCTCAACGTCCCGAAACGCGACGACCTGACCCGGCACATCGCTCGCCTTGAGTTCGTCAAGCAGGCGCTGGTGCTTCACCTCGCTTGCCGTAATCGCAAATGTCACGCGCTCCATTGTCCCTACGCTGTCGCGTCCAACGACATTCAGCCGCTCGCCTGCGCGGTCCAGCACGCTCAGAATGGCGACATATATTTTGTTCTGGTCGTCGCCGCGGACCTCATAGAACACCGGATACCGCTTCCACCCGCTCGACGCTTCCACATACCCGACCACCGCCAGCGCCACCAGCGTAATCACCGTCGCCAAGGCCGCTTCCAGATACAGCCCCGCACCACAGGCCATGCCGATGGCCGCAGTCACAAACACCGTCGCGGCGCTCGTCAATCCCACCACCCGGTCGCGCGTGTGCAGAATAATACCCGCACCCAGAAACCCAATCCCCTGCACTATATTCGACGCGACGCGCCCCTTGTCCGGATTTCCATCGCCCGCGAGTACCGCCGAAAGCATGGTGAAGAACGCGCAGCCCATGCACAGCAGCAGGTTGGTCCTCAGGCCCGCGGCCTTATGCCGAAGCTCACGCTCGAGCCCAATCAAGCCGCCCAGAACGCACGCTGTCAGCAGCCGCGCAATCGTCCCGGCTGATAGCAGTGCCTGGTCAATCCGGCTGAAGTTGAACGACGACGGAATAAGCATCTCGGGAGCGATGGTAGCACCAACCGCACCTGCCAACGCGAGAAGGTATCCGCAGGAACCTACGGATGTGCCCCCGGCGCGGAGCCGAACTGCGTGGACTGATACACCCGCGCGCAGGGCTGGCCGGTCGTACAGAGAATCGTCATCTCCGTCAGGCCCTCCGGATGCTCCTCCACCGCCTTCGACACGGCATCTCCCGCAATGGCGATAACAAAAGCCGCATGTTGCGCGGGAGCCTTCAGCGCCGCCTGCCAACTGTCCCGGTCTTCCTCATTCACTGTCTGGCGCAGCGGAATGCCCGCGTCCTGCAACGCACCGACGAAGTTCGAGTTGTACATCAGGATCGGCGAGCCGGGCGGCAACCCATCCAGAATCTGCGCCAGCGCCTTCTCAAACGCCACGCGCGTCACGGAGTTGACCTGGGCCTCCTTCAACACCAGCGGCACCTGGTACATCATCCCAATCGTATTCAACACGATCAGCAGCAGCACGACCGGCTGCAACAGCCGCCCCGCCAGCGGCTTCCGTCCGCGCAGCCACCGCTCGCCCCACGCCACGGCCAAGGCCCCAAATACCGCCAGAGCAGGGAGCATCTCCATCCCATAGCGCGAGTTGTAGTACGAGTGCGGCCACAGTTGCGGAATAAAAATCGGCACCGATCCATACGCGACCGAGTACACATAAAACGGCAGTGGAAGCCACAGCAGCAGCGCGCTCAACGAAATGCCGCGTCGAACGGTCAGCACCAGCCCCGCAATCGCCGCTGCCATCACGCCGAAGCCAAGCTCCCACACCGCCGCATCTACCTGCGAGGCGCGCGTGTACAGCAGCAGCGCCCACCCGGGATTGTGCCATCCGCGATAATGCCCAGCACCCGGCGGCGTCGTCCGCTTGTCAATCGCCGCCGCCGAATACGGCCCGCGCATGAAGTCCAGCCAGTCATGAAAGAAGTGCTGGTTGTAGGCAAACCAGCTTACCGGCCCGGCTACAGCCAGCAGCGTGAATACAACAAACGCAGTGGAAACTTTGCTCCAGACATCGCGCCTGCGCCAGAGCTGCCACGTCAGCACGCACCACACCGCCGCACCCAGCACCCATCCGTCGTAGCGCGTGAAGACGGCAGCAATAATCAGCAGCGCGATAAAAATCAGCCGCCGCCGCACCAGCGGCGCATTTGCCGAGCGAATCGCCGCGACGCACTCCATCGTCAGCAACACCATCCAGATCACAATGGCGAGAAACAGCGGCTCCGTCATCGCCGTCGTCGAAAGATAGAGCAGATTGGGATTGAGCGCGTAAAACGCCGCCGCCGCAAAGGCCCAGCGCGGGGCCATCATGCGCCGCGCCAGCCGATAGATCCCTGCGACGCTCAGAATGTAAAAGACCAGCGACGGCCACGCGCCCGCAAGCCCGTTCCGCCACCACTCCATATTCTGCACAAAAGGAACCATCAGCAGGTGCGGCAGCGGCAGCCACACGCCGCCCAACTGCACCAACCCGGGATTGCGCGAATCCACAATGCGCCGCGCAATCCCCAGGTGCGCAACCGCGTCTCCATAGAGCAGCAGATAGCTCCGCCTGAGACACACCAGCAACGAAAAGACGCCGAGCACCAACGCCCCCATCGCTACGGGAAACGTCTCTTCGCGCGTTGCCGGGCGCACCTCGTCGCCCGTTTCCCCCACGCCGGCCGCAACGCCCAGCAGCGACGGCCTCGTCTGCGCCGGCCTGCCTGCGTCTTTACGCCCCCGTGTAGTCAAGGTGCGAAATCTCCTGAAACAGCTTGAACCGCTCGTCGATCTCCTCGCGCGTCACGTTCTGCAACCGCTCGGTGCCGAACCGCTCCACGGCAAACGATCCCATCACGCCGCCATAGAACATCGCCTTGCGAAAGACCGCAGGCGTCAGCTCCGGCTGCGATGCGAGGTAGCCGTAAAATCCTCCCGCAAACGAATCGCCCGCGCCGGTCGGATCCACCACTTCAGCCAGAGGCAGCGCAGGCGCGCGGAACGGACGCCGGACCTTCACGCCGCCGCCAAAAGAACGATCGCTGAAAAACGCTGTCGCGCCATACTCGCCGTGCTTGACCACCAGCGTCTTCGGGCCCATCGCCAACACCTTCTCGGCAGCGAGAACCAGGTTGCGCTCGCCAGCGAGCATCCGCACCTCGCCATCGTTAATCAGCAACACATCCAACTCGCGCAGCACGTTGTCGAGGTTCGCGCGATGGTCGGCGATCCAATAATTCATCGTGTCGCCGCAAACCATCTTCACCTTCGGCATGTGGCTGCGCACGCGCCCTTGCAGCACGGGATCGATGTTGGCGAGGAAAAGATAGTCTGTGTCCTTGTAAGACTCAGGAATCTTCGGCTCGAAGGTCTCAAAGACATTCAGGTCCGTGCCCAGCGTCTTCGCCTCGTCCATGCTGCCCGAGTAGGACCCGGTCCAATGAAAGCTCAGCCCGTTTGCCCGCTCCAACCCGCGCGTATCCACCCCACGCCGCGTCAACACAACCTCGTGCTCCGCCGTAAAGTCCTTGCCGACGACGGCAATCACACGCACATCGGTGAAGTAACTCGCAGCCAGCGAAAAGTGCGTCGCCGCGCCGCCTAGACAATGGTCCACCTTGCCATGCGGCGTCTCAATGCTGTCGAACGCCACCGAACCTACAACCAGAATCGCCATCCGAACTCCTTGTTATCGTGCTCTGAAAAATTCGTCATACCCGCCGGCATCAACATCAGCCGCAAAAAAATCGCCTACTGATATTTATCCAGAAGAAGCGCCAGCTTCGTCCGCGCCTCAACAGGAATCGCCTTACGATCAGTCAGAATCGCGTACTTCAGCGCATCGCCGCAGGTACAGGTCCGAACCTTCGGCATCGCCGCCACGGCCGCGCGCACCACCTTCGCCGCGTTGTCCGCATTCTGATGCAGCACCGCGACAATCTGGTCGACGGTCACATCGTCGTGTCCTTCGCGCCAGCAGTCGTAGTCCGTCACCATCGCCATCGTCGCGTAGCAGATCTCCGCCTCGCGGGCCAGTTTGGCCTCCTGCAGGTTCGTCATGCCAATCACGTCCGCGCCCCAGCTTCGATACAGGTTCGACTCCGCGCGCGTCGAAAACTGCGGCCCCTCCATGCAGACATAGGTGCCGCCTGCCTTGCCCACCACACCAACTGCCTGGCAAGCCTTGCCAAACGCCTCCGCAACCGTCCCGCAGACCGGGTCGCCGAACGCAACGTGCGCAACAATTCCTTCGCCAAAGAACGTGCCCACACGCGCGAACGTGCGGTCGATAAACTGGTCCGGAATCACGAAGTCCGTCGGCTTATGCTCTTCCTTCAGCGAGCCCACTGCCGACACGGAAAGTATCCGCTCCACGCCCAGCATCTTCATCGCGTAAATGTTCGCGCGAAAGTTCAGCTCACTCGGCAGAATGCGGTGTCCGCGTCCATGCCGCGCCAGAAACGCAACCTTGCGGCCCTCAAGCTCCCCCAGAATAAAAGCGTCCGAAGGCTCGCCAAACGGCGTCGTCACACGCTCCTCGCGCACGCCCGAAAGCCCGGGCATGGCGTACAGGCCGCTGCCCCCAATGATGCCAATCTCTGCCTTGCTCAAATGATTTGGTCTCCTCTAATGCGCGCGTCCCGGCTCTGAAGCCGCCTGCGCCCCATCCAAAGTATATCGTTCGAGTCCCGCGCGCATCATCCCAAACGACGCGAGCGACCGCGACATCGAAAGCGCGGGCTCATGCATCGGCACGTCCGCAATCTTCAATGGTCCCTCACCCTGCGCACTCTCGATCTGGTCTCTCAGTTTGCGCGCCAGCGAAAGTTCAAATCCCTCACTCACAAAAACATCCTTGCCCGAAATCGCGAGCAGCACATCGCCCTCCCCGGTCGAGTACACTCGCTCATCCGCATCCGCTTCGTCCTTCTGCCGCCGCTCCACATGCGAATACTTCCGCGGAATCTCCGTCTCATACACCTGTAAAAACGACCTCGCCGCGTCCTCGCTCTTCCACCGCGAGTCATACAGCAGCCCCAGCGAAGCCGTCGAATCCTTCTCCGCCTCCGTCACAGCCGACTTCCGCTGCGCAGCATAATACAACCCCCCGGCCCACTGCGGAGTCAGCACCGCCGACATCTTCCTTCCGCCAAACAGTTCCGTCAGAATCCGCACATCCAACTCGCCCATCACGCCCACGTCATAGGGCGTGTACTCGGCGTCGATCAGCGGATGAATGTCCGGCAGCCGCAGCACCGGCACCGGCGCGTGCGCCATATACGCTGCCGGATTCATGATCTCGAAGCTCGACGAGGGCGGATTCTCCAGCACACTGTCAAACGCCGCCTCGCGCCCCTTCTTCACCAGAATCGCCTGCTCGAACGCCAACCCATCGCTGTAAGGAAAGATCAGCGACTGCTGTAGCAGCAGCGGCGCGCGCGACATCATCGGCGACCCGCTCGTGTCCGCCGCCAGGTCCTTCAACTTCTCGCCAATTCCTGGAGTATCGGCAATCGTCCTGCCCGTAGACCGCAGCGTGTAATCCACGAACACCGCCATCGCCTGCCCTTCCGCCACGGCGCTCCGGGCCGTCTCAGCTTCGTCCGTCTGCAGGTGATGATTGTCCTCAGCCACATCGCGGGCAATCCCGTCATCACCCACATCCGACCACTTCTCCAGCCCCACCTTCTGGTCCTGCAGCGCGTGGGTCAGTTCATGCGCCAACACCGGCTTCTGATCGTCGGGCTTAATCCAGTCCAGCAGATTCACCGTCTTCGTCTTGTTGTCGTAGAAGCCCGCAATCTGTTCCGTCAGCAGCCCCAGCAAAAACGGCTTCAACTGGAAGTCGCGGTCCAGCAGTCCGAACTTCTTCAGCACAATCTCATCGCGCTCCATCCGTTTCGCGCTCTGGTCGTCATCGAACTTCTTCGTCAGATATTTATTGACCGCGTCGCGCGAGATCAGCTTCCGCTTCACCTTGTGCTCGATCGGCAGCTTCGAGTCGTTGCTGACGAACTGCAAAATCGTATCGACCGACTGAAACAGCTCCTTTGCCTGCGCCTTCGTCATCGGCGTGGAGCTTTCCACCGAGTCCGTCTGCCCGCTCGCCGGAGCAGCCTGCGCGATACACGCCGCACTGCCCACCGCGAACACAGCCATCGCGGCCACCCACACCATCCACTGCCCGCTGCTCCCAACCCGTCCGTGCGACACAAGACCTCTCAATCCACCGCTATAATCAAGTGTACGCAGACTTTTGCCCATCCGCCCGAGCCAGGACTTCATGACTCCCACAAGCCATCCCGACACGCAGGTCTCATCGGCAACGCAGCTTGCCGCGCTGCTCCACGGCGCGGGCATCGCGCCGCTCGCCGAGACTGGCTGGCTCCGCATCACCGGCGCGGACCGCGTCCGCTGGCTCAACGGCATGAGCACCAACTCCATCCAGCAGCTCCAACCCGGCGAAGGCAACTACAACTTCTTCCTCAACGCGCAGGGACGCATCCAGGGCGACGCCAACATCTTCAGCCAGCCCGACGCGCTGCTCCTTGAAACCGCCGCCGCGCAACTCCCCGCGCTCATGCCGCTGCTCGACCGCTTCATCATCATGGACGATGTCGAGCTGGCCGACATCTCCGCCGTGCGCTCCGGCCTCGCCATCACTGGCCCCGAAGCCGCGCGTCTGCTCGAACAGATAGGTCTGCGCACCGCGCAGCTCAAAGAGTTCGAGATGCAATCGAGCGCATGGAACGAAGCCGAAGTCACCGTCATTCACGCCCACAGCCCACTCGTCCCAAGCTACGAACTGTGGTCCGACGCCCAGACCATCGCATCACTCACACAAGCCCTCATCTCCGCAGGAGCCACACCCTCGGACGCCGAAGCCCGCAACTGGCTGCGCATCCTCGAAGGCACGCCGCGCTATGGCGCCGACATCCGCGACAAAGATCTGCCGCAGGAGACCAACCAGACCCGCGCGCTCCACTTCAGCAAAGGCTGCTATCTCGGCCAGGAGATCGTCGAGCGCATCCGCTCGCGCGGCAACGTCCACCGCACCTTCACCGCCTTCCGCCTCGCAGGCGCACTTCCCGCAGCAGGCGCCGCGCTCGAATCCGAAGGCAAGCCTGTCGGCGAACTCACCAGCGTCGCCGCCATCCCGTTGCCCGCAGGCCCCGTGCAGCTTGCGCTCGGCTACATCCGCCGCGAAGCACTCGACCGCAACGCCGCTTTGCACTACTCCGGCGGAACCGCAACTCCCTCGTCGATTCCCTATACTGCTGAAGCGCAAAAGCAGCAACCAGCATCAGAACCAGAGAGAGCGTAAGCATGTCCGAACAGAATAAGCCCTTCGTCGTCACCGACCGTCGCAAGTTCACCCTCGAAGGCGAGCCGCGCCCCGACGCCGACCCATCGCCCGAGAAGGAACACCGCACCCCCATGCCGGTTGAAGCCGCGGTCGAATCCACACCTGCTCCCGAACCGTCACCGAAGGCCGAACCGAAACCCGAACCCGTCGCCTCAACACCACCAGAACCTCCAGCAGACGACCTGCCTCCCGGTCCCACAGCCGAGCAGTCCGAGCAGTCCCGCATTGCGTATGAGACCACCGCCGAGCGGCTCGATACCGCCGTCCGCGCCGCCAACCCCGGCATGGAGCACCCGCCCGCCATGTCCTTCGAGGGCCTCGTCCAGTCCGTCTACATGACCGCCATTATGCAGCTCGGCGGAGCCACACCCGAAGGTCAGCAGCCGCAGGTGGACATCCTCGGCGCACGCCAAAGTATCGACATGCTCGGCGTCCTTAGCGAAAAGACCAAAGGCAACCTCGCCACCGACGAGTCGCGCCTGCTCGAAAGCGCCCTCTTCGAGCTGCGCATGGCCTTCCTCGAAATCACCCAGGCGCTCGCCCGCTCCGCCGCTGCCCGCACGCAACAGCCACCCGCACCCGGCAAACCCGTCGGCCCCAGCATCGTCCGCTAGATGCAGGCCACACTCACCTTTCTCGGCTCCGGCACCTCCATGGGAGTGCCCACGCTTGGCTGCGACTGCGCCGTCTGCCGCTCTGCCGTCGCCCCCGATGGCGACCCGCGCAACCGCCGCACGCGCCCCTCCATCCGTCTCGCCTACAACGACCACACCGTCCTCATCGACACCGGCCCCGACTTCCACGCCCAGGCCGTGCGCGAAAACATCCGCCGCGTCGATGCCGTCCTCTACACCCACGCTCACGCCGACCACGTCATGGGCTTCGACGATCTCCGCCCGCTCAGCTTCTGCGTCCCGGGCAACCTGCCCATCTACGCCGACGACGCCACCGCCGGCGCCATCGAGCGCATCTTCGCCTACACCTTCCGCACCGAAGACCGCTACCCCACCAGCGCCCGCGTCCAGCTCCACCGCATCGACTCCACTCCCGGCGCAGCCTTCGACGTCTTCGGCGCAACCTTCCGCCGCATCCCCGTCACCCACGGCATCCAGCAAATCACCGGCTATCGCTTCGGCTCCGCAGCCTACCTCACCGACATGAGCGACCTTCCCGAAGAGAGCGTCCCGCTCCTCCAGGACCTCGACATCCTCATCCTCGACGCGCTCCGCCGCGACCCGCACTTCAGCCACTCGCACCTTGAAAAATCCATCGCCTTCGTCGAAAAGCTCAAGCCGCGTCGCGCTTATTTCACCCACATGAGCCACGACCTCGACCACGCCGCCACCGAAGCCGCGCTCCCGCCGCACATCCGCCTGGCCTACGACGGACTCCAACTCCAGTTCGAGATCGCCTGATGCAGCTCTTCCGCCAACTCGCAGACGTGCCGCCGAACTTCGGCCCCTCCGTCGCCACCATCGGCAACTTCGACGGCGTGCATCGCGGACACCAGTGGGTCCTCTCCGAGGTCGTCGCCCGCGCCCGCTCGCTCGGCATCGCCTCCGTCGCCGTCACCTTCGACCCGCACCCGGCCCGCATCACACGCCCCGACTCGCGCCAGCCGCTCATCACACCGCTCGACGAAAAAATCCGCCGCATCGCCGCCACCGGCGTAGACGCGCTCCTCATCCTTCCCTTCACCGCCGCGCTCGCCCGCACCACCGCGCGCGACTTCGCCACCAACGTCCTTCAGCAAACGCTCCACGTCCGTGAACTCCACGAGGGTGAGAACTTCCGCTTCGGCTACCAGGCTGAAGCAGGCGTCCAGAGCCTCGAAGCACTCGGCCGCGAACTCGGCTTCACCGTCCGCGTCTACGCTCCGCGTCGTCTCCGTCGTCGCGCCATCTCATCCACCACCATCCGCGCGCTCATCGCCGAAGGCAACGTGAGCCAGGCACGCGCGCTGCTTGGCCGCCCATTCAGCATCACCGGCACGCCAGCCTCAGGCCGCGGATACGGCACACGCTACACCGTCCCCACCATCAACCTCGCGCACTACGACGAACTCCTCCCCGCCAATGGCGTCTACATCACCACCCTCACCGTCGGCACAGGCCCCGCAGCCGAGACCTTCGACGCCGTCACCAACATCGGCACCCGCCCCACCTTCGGAGCCGACGCCCTCACCGTCGAATCGCATCTGCTCAACTTCCACCCCATCGCATTAACCGAAGAGACGCCGCTCACCCTCACCTTCCTCCGCCGCCTGCGCCCCGAGATCCACTGGCCCAGCCCCGAAGCTCTCCGCGAACAGATCGGCCGCGACGTCCGCCGGGCCCAGCGTTACTTCGCCCTCTGCCACGCACTGCACCTGACCGCAAGCACCCGCTGACTGTCATCCGTTCGCACGTCATCTCGAACGAAGGCAGCATTTTTGCCGCCGCACCCAATCAAAGTCCACATAACCACCGCTCGCGCGCTGCCGGGTGTTGAACGCAAACAGCGCAGTCCGGGCCCCTTTCCAACAACTGAAGACCATCGTCACAGGCGTCCCGGCAGGCAGAAATCGCGCGCCGCCATCCAAGCATGTCTTTTGGTGGGAGCGCAGGGCTTTAGCCCTGCGAAAACCCCAGCAAATTCAACGGGCTTTAGGTAGTGTCTGATGAATCGACGAGAATCGTTTTGCTTCTGGGTAGGCCAAGCCTTTAGGCTTGGCTCTCTTCACGAACCGTGAAAAATGGGGCTTCAGCCCCTGGGGTATGCCTTTTTTCTCGCCTGCATGATCCCCAAAATCGAAGATTCCGATTCGTCAGACACTACCTAGCCCCGGGCCGTCCTCCCGCGACCGCCGACGCCGCTCGCACAGCTGAAGCTGCCCTGGCGGCGTCCGCATCCCCCGCAAACCGTTCATTCGGCTTGTTCGCAATCGCCACCCGCATGAAATCCATCCAGATAGGCAGCGCCGCCCGCGCGCCGGTCTCCTTGTCCCCCAACGATTGGCGGCTATCGAACCCAATCCACGTCCCGCACGTCACCGAGGGCGAAAACCCGATGAACCATGCATCCGTAAAGTTATTCGTCGTCCCCGTCTTCCCGCCCAGCGGATGATTCAACTGCCTCGCCGAAGCCGCCGTCCCATGCTGCACCACAGCTTCCAGCAACTGCATCATCTCCCGCGCCGTGTCTACCGAGATCACATCGTCCACCTTCGCCGGCTTGTCATCAAACGGCAGCCCGTCCGCCTGCACCACCTTGCGAATGTAGTGCGGCTCGATCCGAATGCCGTCATTCGGAAACACGCTGTAAGCTCCCACCTGCTCGTCCAGCGAGATGTCCGCCGCGCCAATCGCCACCGGCAGAAACGGCGGCAGGTCGCTCGTAATCCCAAACCGCTGCGCCGTAGCAATCACCTTGCGAATCCCATACCGGTCCGCCAGCTTCAGCGCCGGAATGTTCCTCGACTCGGCGAACGCATTCGTCAACGTCATCGCCCCCCGGTAGTCGCCCTCGTAGTTATGCGGCGTATAAGGCCCGCTCGGCGAAGGAAACGTCACCGGCCCATCCACAATGATGTCCGTCGGCTTCGCTCCCGCCTCCAGCGCCGTCGTATACACATACGGCTTGAACGACGAGCCCACCTGCCGCTGGGCCTGCGTCGCGCGGTTGAACTGCGACAGAGCAAAGTCCCTCCCGCCCACCATCGCCAGCACCTCGCCGCTCGCATTGTCCACCGCCATCAACGCTGCCTGCGCGCCCGAATCCTGCTGCAACGAACACTTCAACGTCCCGTCCGGCAGCACGTCTTCCACCTTCACATACACAATATCGCCGCTCCGCAGAAAGCTGTCGCCATCCACATTGCCCGTCCACTTCCAGTCCGCCGGAGTCAGCACCGTCTGCTGCCTGCCCAGCTTCACCACCACGCGCTTCGCCGCAACCTCCGTCACCAGCCCGTGGACATAACTTCCCTTACCAATCGACTGCGCCCAATCAGGATGCCGGTACGTCGCCGGATCCATCCCTTCCAACACAATGTTCTCCAGCTTGCCCTGCCACCCGCGCCGCCGCTCATACGCCGCCGTGCCGTCGAGCACCGCCTGGTTCGCAGCCATCTGCAAATTCAGATCGAGCGTCGTATACACCCGCAACCCCGCGCCATGCACCTCTTCGACGCCATACTCCTTCTCAAGCTGCCGCCTCACCTCTTCCACGAAATACGGCGCAACACTGTTCGGTGGAGGCTCAATGTGCAGTCCCAGCGGAGCAGCCTTCGCCGCATCCGCCTGCGTCCGCGTAATCTTACCGTCTTCGAGCATCTCGCTCAGCACCAGATTGCGCCGCTTCCGCGCGCGCTCAGGAAACCGCACCGGCGAGTAATACTCAGGCCCCTTCGGCAACGCGGCCAGCAGCGCCGCTTCGGGCAGCGTCAGGTCCTTCGCAGGCTTGCTGAAGTAATACTCCGAACCAGCCTCAAACCCATAGGTCCCGCGCCCCAGATAGATCTGGTTCGCATACATCGTAAAGATCTGTTCCTTGGTAAACCGCCGCTCGATCTGCATGGTCAACAGGACCTCCTGCAGCTTGCGGCTGTAGGTCTTCTCCGACGAGAGAAAGAGGTTCCGCGCCAGTTGCATCGTAATCGTGGATGCGCCCTGAGCCCGCGCGTCCGAGTGCAAATCGCGATACGCCGCGCCCACCGCGCGCACCAGGTTCACGCCCCAGTTGCTCTCAAAGCTCTTGTCCTCAATCGAGATAATCGCTTCGCGCAGCACCGGCGGAAACGCCGAATAAGGCTCCACCACCCGCCGCTCCAGCGCAAACGACCCAAACACCTTGCCGTGAATATCCACCAGCTCCGTCGTTGTGCTCGGACGATACCGCGCCAGGTCATCCATCTGCGGCAGGTCAACCGAGTACACCAGCACCAGCCCGCACAGCGCGCCAAAGACGGCCGAAAGTCCCAGCAGCACGAAGAACGTAATCCGTCGCGCCATCCGGCGGCTCGGATAGTCCGGCCCGTTCACCAGCCTGCGAACAAGCTGCCTCCATCGCGGCTCGGCCTTGACCGCCGGAGACTTATCTTCGCGGGTGTAAATGCTCAGCACAACATCTTCACCATAGCACGCACCCTCGCGCAGTCACCGCACATGCCACAGCCATTCAAGCAGCTTGAAAACTTGTTTCGTCAGGCTCTACCAGTGGTGGAAAAACTCGATCCTTTCACCACTGAGTGGGAGCGCAGGGCTTTAGGTAGTGTCTGATGAATCGACGAGAATCGTTTTTGCTTCTGGGTAGGCCAAGCCTTTAGGCTTGGCTCTCTTCACGAACCGTGAAAAATGGGGCTTCAGCCCCTGGGGCATGCCTTTTTTTCTCGCCTGCATGATCCCCAAAATCGAAGATTCCGATTCGTCAGACACTACCTGGTGTCCCGAGTCTGAAGTTCGCAACATAAATAAAATTGTCATCCTGAGCGCAGCAAGCCGCGTTTTTTGCGGTTTGCGGAGTCGAAGGACCTGCGGTTGCTTTTCGCAAAGGATGCCACAACCTTCTGACTCACCACACTAGCCCCGGGTCGTTCTCCCCACGTCTCCGAGAGCGCATTCATCCCCACCCAAAGAACGCACCGACTACGAATTCTTGCCCTTCAGAATATCCAACGCCTTGTTGAGCTGGTCATCGACCGACACACCCGGCTTCGTCGCATTGTCCGAATCATCCGAACTCGACGCCACCAGCACCTCCGGCGTCACCGCGTCGTCCTGGATCTTCTTGCCCGAAGGCGTCTCATACTTCGCCACCGTCAGGATCAGCGCCGCGCCATCAGGCATCTCGAACGTCTTCTGCTGCGCGCCTTCACCGAAGGTCCGCTCACCCACCAGCTCCGCGCGGTTGTTATCCAGCAGAGCGCCTGCCACCAGCTCTCCCGGCCCGGACGTGCCGCGATTCACCAGCACCACCATCGGATCCGTCGCATTGATCGCCTTCGACGGGTCAGCGGTAAAGGTCTGCTTCGACACCGTCTGCCCTTCCAGCATCGCAATCGTACCCGACTTCAGGAAGAAGTTCGCCAGCCGTGTCGCCTCGGCCATATTGCCGGCGGTCACATCACGCAGGTCGAGCAGGATCTTCTTGTTCCCTGCCCGCTGCATTCCCTTCAGCCTCGCTTCCACCTGCTGCACGTGGTCGTGGTCCAGAATCACAGGCTTGATATAGAGGATCGACGAGTTCTCATACATCGTCTCCGAGACCGCGGGCTCCTCCACCATCGTGCGCGTCATCGTGATCTTGTCCGGCACCGCGCTCTGCGGCCGCACGACGGCAACCGTCAACTGGCTTCCCGCATCGCCTTCCAGCATCAGCCGAAGCATCGCCAGCGAGATATTGCGCGTGTCCTTCCCGTCAATCGCTTCCAGAATGTCGCCGTCGTTCAGGTTGGCCTTGTCCGCCGGGCTTCCCGGCACCACCGACACCACCGTCGCATAGCCATACCGCTTGGAAACATGGATGCCTACCTGCGCCCTGCCGCCCTTGTCGGCCTTGAATGTCTTATAGTCCGCCGGCGAAAGATAGCTCGAATCCGCATCGAGCGACTCCAGCAGCCCGCGCAGCGCGCCATTCGTCACCGCCGCCATGTCTGGCTCCGTCACATAGTCGGTCTGGATGTGCCTGAGCACCTCGCTGTACACATTGATCTGGCGATACGCGCCATCCTGCGACTCCGACGCGGCGTTCACTCCGGGCGAGTTCACACCCAGAAACACCGTCAGCACCAGGACTACCGACACGGCAAGCAGCAGAATCTTTGAAATTTTAGGCATCGTTCCGACCAGTCTCCACAGGCGTTTTCCGACAGAATTTAGACGTAGCCCGCTAGTGAAATGATACTCTCGTACCAGAATTGCGCCACCCCGCGCCGGATACCACTTTGGTGGCGGTGAGTGGAATCGAACCACTGACCTACGGGTTATGAGTCCGTCGCTCTAACCATCTGAGCTACACCGCCGATGTGTCTATTTCCAGTGCCTGCAAGGAAGGCAGTCATCAACAAAGGACGACCGTTACGGCACCCACAGTCTCAATCATACTCGATTCCACGCAGAGCGAAAAGCTCCCGCAATCACGCCTCCTTCCATAAGAACAGGTGCCAGCCTTGAACCAGACCGTCCTCGGCGTCATCCCCGCCCGCCTCGCCTCCACCCGCCTGCCGCGCAAGGTCCTCCGCGAGATCGCAGGCCGACCCATGCTCGCCTGGGTCTACGAGGCCGCAAAGAAATGTCCGCAGCTCGACCGCGTCCTCATCGCCACCGACTCCGAGGAGGTCGCCGCCCTCTGCCGCCAGAACAACTGGCCCTTCCAACTCACCTCGCCCGACCTTCCCAGCGGCACCGACCGCCTCCACGCCGTCGCCCAGATCCTCCACGCCGACATCTACGTCAACATCCAGGGCGACGAACCCCTCCTCCGCCCCGAACACCTCACCTCACTCCTCAGCCCGTTCATCGACGAACAGGTCGAAGTCTCCACCCTCAAAGTCGCCTGCACCCCCGAAAACATCGCCAACCCGAACGCCGTCAAAGTCGTCACCACAGCCGAAGGCCGCGCGCTCTACTTCTCCCGCGCCACCATCCCCTACGACCGCGACAACGCCTCACCTCAATACTGGAAGCACCTGGGCCTCTACGCCTATCGCAAGTCCGCGCTCGAACGCTTCCCCACCCTGCCTCACCGCACACTCGAACAAGCCGAACGCCTCGAACAACTGCGCTTCCTCGAAAACGGCATCCACATCCACGTCGAACCCACTCCCTACGACACCATCGGCGTCGATACCGAATCCGACCTCCGCCGCGTTGAGCAACTGCTCCGCGCCTGAAGAAGCTCCGAATAAGTCCGGTTTTGAAGGGGCGTAAATTCAGTCGCGCCGCAAACCGCACCCATTCAACGAGGATTTACAGGCTGCGGGATACTGCGCCCTTTGTGTTTTTTCGGTGGGAGCGCAGGGCTACAGCCCTGCGAAAATCCCAGCAAATTCAAGGGGCTTTAGCCCCGGGCCTTTTCGCAAAAGCTGACGGACGTACTTTCTCCGCAGCCTGTTCAGCCTCTGAGGGAATCTTCATGGACTCAATCAGAATCTTCCCCAATCCACCCTCGCTTCATCCCTGAAATATTTCTTTCGCCCGCAGAAAATTTCCTTGGCAACGCCCCGCCCCCTCGCGTATAAACACGGGAAGCAAAAGGAGCGGGTGAACCATGCAGGGTATCGACCGTAGGAAGTTCGTCAAATTCAGCGGAGCAGGATTGCTTGGCTTTTCCGCCTCGCCGCGCTGGAAGTATCTCTTCAGCAGCTCCGGCCTCGGCGAGCGCACCGCGCCCGAGAACCCCGTCATCCTCCGTTCCGCAAAACTCGAACTCGCGCTCGACCGCAAAGATGCGCTGCCCTATCGCTATCGCATCCTCGAAACCGGCCTCAACATGCGCGGCGAAGACCTCGGCGGCGGCCTCACAGCCATCATCTGCGCGCTCCAGCCCTGGGAGTTCCGCCCCGTCAACGTCACCGTCGAATCCGTCGAAGCCACCGCCACGCAAGCTGACTTCACCTGCCAGGCATCATGGGACGGAAAGCCCGCCGTCACCTTCACCCTGCGTTACGCAGTCGAAGGAGCCACCGTCTTCCTCACCATGGAAGACATCGTCGAACACGAAGGCTACCAGCTCATCCAGGTCGAGCTTCCCCGCCTCGCCACCGTCGGCGCGGACGAACAAGGCGCATGGCTCGCCCACGGAGAAGACGGCGGCAGCGTCGCCATGCTCAGCCAGGCCAAAGCCGGCCATCTCGCCCCCAACCGCTTCTGGGGAGACGCCCTCGCCACGCTTCCCATCGTCATGGTCGGCACCAGCCGCGCTGCCTGCATTCTCGAAACCACCGCCTACATGGACGGCACCGGCCTCGCCGTCTGGGAGAACCAGACCCGCCGCGGCGCAACCCTCGGCACTATCCAGACCCACCGCGTCAACGGCAGCCTCTCCTACGACATGAACGAAGGTCCGGGCACGCCGCGCATCTCCGGCAACCGCAACACGCCCAACCTGCTCATCGAACAGAAATCCGCCTGCCGCCTCGACTTCATCACCAGCCCCGAGAGCGGCCGCGCCGTCAACTGGCTCGACGCCGCCAAGCTCGTCCGTCAGCGGATGCCCGCCATCCCCAGCAGCTACTACCACGACAAGTTCATGCACAACACCCTCTGCGACCTGCCCCGGCCTCACCTTCCCGTCTGTACCTTCGAGCAGCTCGAAGACCGCGTCAGCCAACTCGCCGCCATGATCGACAACGCACCGCAGATCGTCCACATGTGGGGCTGGCAGTTCCGCGGCAAGGACACCGGCTATCCCTCCGTCGCCCAGGTCGATCCCCGCCTCGGCACCTACGACGACCTCCTCCAGCTCAAGCAGAACTGCGAAAAGTACAACGCCCTCGTCACCTTCGCCGACAACTACGACGACGCCTACAAGAGCAGTCCGGCCTGGAGCGACAGCATCATCGCCCGCCGCCCCGACGGCCAGCTCTGGTTCAGCCGCAACTGGACCGGCGAGTCCTCCTACGTCCTCGGCATGGCCAAATACATGGACGGCCCCGGCGCCGACCGCGTCCACTTCACCTGCGACCACTACAAGCTCAAGGACACCACCCACGTCGATGTCCTCACCTACTTCTCCATCCGCAACGACTGGGACCCCGAGCATCCCGCCAGCGGCATCAAAAACCTCCACGCCCGCTACAAGGTGCTCGACCTCTTCAAGCAGCACGGCGTCGATGTCACCTCCGAGTTCATCCGCTACGCCTTCATCGGCAAGGTCAGCTTCTTCCAGAACGGCATGTCCGGAGGCCCCTGCCCGTTCGGCGGCGAACCCATCCCGCTCCAGTCCGCCATCTATCGCAAGAGCGCCATCTGGGGACAGCAGGGCCGCCCGCTCGACGTCATCGACCGCGTCCTCACCATGCTCTTCTATAACGGCTACAGCTACGTGCAGGGCTCCGAAGACCCGCCGTTCAACGCGCCCATCCCTCAGTTGGCCGAGGTCTTCTACCTCTCGCACGTCCCCTGGTTCAAACTCCACCAGCTCCACATCGAGAGCTTCCGCCGCGAAGGCGACCGCGCCATCCTCGAACTCGAAGGCGGCTCCATCATCGAAGTCAATCACAAAACGCGCGAGTACTCCGTCCATCTTGAAGGCGTCGAGGTCGCGCGCGACGGCAACACCTTCTGCCCGCTCGACGACGAGCGCATCGCCCTCTACTCCCTGCGCGGCGGCACACTCCGCGCCAAACTTCCCGCAGGCTGGGACAGCAGCAAACTCGCAGCCATCTCACTCGCCGTCTACGAGCCCGACCGCCACGAGCTTCCAGTCAAAGTCGCGGACGGCTTCGCCACCGTAGACGTCCCCGGCCGTCGCCCCGTCATCCTCTACCGCGACGGAGCAAAAGCAAAACAACGCCTGCTCAGCAGCACCTCCGCCTCCTGAACGATTTGATACTCGCGCTTGTTGTCATCCTTCCGCGCAGCGGGAGGACCTGCTTTCGCATTTCCATTCCGTACTTCTGCATTTCCATTCCGCACTTTCGCATTTCCATTCCGTATTTTTGCATTTCCATTCCGCAGCGCAGCGGAGGAATCTGCTGCTTTCCAACCAGCCACGAACGTTCGGGTGCCCCATCCATGCACAGCTTCATCGCGCATGGGTGGGAACACACGAATCCCAATCATCCGGTTTTGCATTTCCATTCCGCGGCGCGCTTGCATTTCCATTCCGTAGCGAAGCGGAGGAATCTGCTGTTTCCAATTCACCGCAAAAGTTCGGGTGCCCCATCCATCGCGGCCTCATGCGATGGGTGGGAATGCACACTCTTCAACAGCGGGCCTTCGGCTTGTCATTCTGAGCGCAGCGAAGAATCTCGCCTTTTCATCCGCGAACATCCGCGCCAATCCGCGGCCGTTCTTAATCGGTGTTCATCGGTGCCAATCAGTGTTAAGCCTCTCAGCAACCCGCAAGAACCCGACTCATCCGAAAGCCGCGAACCGCAACTCCAACCCATTCGCCGTGGTCGTCACCGCCAACCCCTCAAGCGAAGCCGCCACCCAATCCGCCGCGCGCAACTCCTCCCGCGAATGCGTCCCCAGCACACCAAGCACGCGACATCCCGCAGCAACGCCCGCGCCCACACCCGAAGGCGCATCCTCCACCACAACACACTCCTCCGGCCTCGCGCCCAGCAGCGCAGCACCACGCCGATAAGGCTCCGGATCAGGCTTACCCCGCTCCACCATATCGCCGCTGATAATCCGCGAAGGCACCGGCAACCCCGCCACCGCGAGCCGCCCCAGCATCAGCCGCTTCGTCGCCGAGGTCACAATCGCCCATCGCTCCGGAGGCAGGCTTTCCAGCAGAGCCTTCACCCCCGGCAGCACCTTCAGGTCCGCCGTATCTTCTATCTCCATGTCCTCGATCACGCGCAGCCCCTCTACCGGATCGATGTCCGGCCTGAGCGACTTCACTGTATCGATCGCCCTTACTCCATGCGGAACCTCATAGTTCTCCGCGTCCGGAATGCCGTATATCTTCGCCCACCGCTTCCAGCACCGCACCACCGACCCGATGGAGCTGATCAGCACTCCATCCATATCGAACAAAATTCCCTTCGCCTCAACCGCAACCAGTTCCGTCAAACAACACTCCCTTGCAATACAAATTTCTCCGCAGCCGCGAGCACTCGCGCCACCGACTCCGTCGAACAGCTCTCCGAATACACCCGCAGCAACGGCTCCGTTCCCGAAGCCCTGAACAGCAGCCACGTCTCCGCAGCATTTTTCTTTCCGGCGCAATCCGGGTTGTCGAGGAAGAACTTGATCCCGTCCATCGTCTCCATCCGCAGCACCCGCATCCCGGCAATCTCCTTCGGGCCGGCTTTCGCACGCGCAATCGCGGCCAGCTTCAGATCGTCATTGATATGCATGTCGATGCGCCCATACTGGTGCTCGCCAAACTCCTCCTGCAACGCGGCCACCAGTTGCCCCAGCGTCTTCTTCTCATCCGCCATCACGTTGGCGATCAGCAGCGCATTCAGCATCCCATCGCGCTCCGGCAGGTGCCGGCTGATGCCGATGCCGCCCGACTCCTCGCCGCCAATCAAAATCTCCCGCTCCAGCATCAGCTCAACGACGTACTTGAAGCCGATCCCGTGCTCATGCAGCTTGCGCCCATACTTCGCGGCAATGCGGTCTACCATCTTCGTCGTGTTGAAGGCGCGCGTCACGTCGCCCGGCCACTTCCTCCGCTCGAGCAGCCACCACATCAGCAGACTCAGGATCTTGTGCGCGTCCACCACATTGCCATGCTCATCCACCGCGCCAATCCTGTCGGCGTCGCCGTCCGTAATCAGACCTGCATCGCACTTCTCCGCAACCACAGCCTCCTGCGTCGCCTTGATATGCGGCAGAATCGGCTCCGGATTGATCCCCGGAAACGCCGGATTAATCTCACTGCGGATCTCGACAAACGGAATCCCGGCGCGCGTAAAAATCCCCGCAATCACACCCCGCCCTGCGCCATACATATCGTCAATCAAAAACCTGTAGCCGGAAGCGCGAATCGCATCGAGATCGACAAACCGCTCAATCGCCGCAATGTAGTCCGTGTTGAAGTCCACCTCGGCAATCGCGGCAGGCTTCGCACTCTTCGGCAAAGGCTCGCCGAGGTAGCCTTCAATCGCCGTCATAATCGAAGGCTTGCCCGAGCCGCCATAGCTCGCCTTGTACTTCACGCCGTTCCACTCCGCCGGATTGTGGCTCGACGTAATCATCACGCCGCCCGCGGCCTTCCGCTCACGCACCGCATACGAGAGCGCCGGCGTCGGCGTAATCTCCCGCGCCAGCGACACAGGAATCCCCGCACCGGCGACGACCTCGGCAACCACCCGCGCAAACGACCGCGACCCAAACCGCGTGTCATAGGCAATGCAAACGCCCGCCGCCGCATCCTCGTGCTTCAACACATAATTCGCAATCGCCGCCGCGGCCGCGCGCACATTCGCGTAAGTAAAATCATCCGCGATAATCCCGCGCCACCCATCGGTCCCGAACTTCACAACCGTCTTCGTCTCTGCCATCGTTTCAACCTGCTGTAGTCGTTGCTTTAAAGGGGCGCGGCTTCAGCCGCGCCATAATCGCCGCTTAGCCATGGGGCTTTAGCCCCTCAGGTACTAGAGCATTTCCCTGGAGATATGCTCTTCGTAACCTCATCCTCCGAAGCGGGATTTGTTGTCATTCCCGAAGGGAATCTGCGTTTCGCCTTGGGTCGCACCGAACTACAGTTTCATGGAACATGCTTTAAATCAAATCTTCCCGCCCAGCCTTCTTCAACTCCGCAACCACCTTACCCACATCCTGCGACCGCTCACGCGTCGTAATCAACAACGCATCCTTCGTCTGCACCACAACCAGGTTCTTGACGCCGACCAGCGCCACCGCCTGCCCCGGCGCATACACATAGTTCCCGCACGAATCAATCACCACCCGCGAAGCATCGGCGCCCTCAAACACATTCGCCACCGCCGGGTCTTCGCAGCCGCAATCCGCTTCGTACTCGTGCAGCGCGTCCCAGCAGCCCAGGTCGTTCCAGCCGAAATCTCCCGGCAGACAATAGATCTCCGCCGCCAACTCACCCTTGGCCGAACGCCGCTCCAGCACCGCATAGTCAATGCTGATCGACTCACACTTCGGATACTCCTCCGCAAACACTCGCGCAAACTCAGCCGTCCCATGCGCAGCGGCAATCCTCTCCAGCACCGGAGCCATCGCCGGCGAGTACTCCCGAATCGCCCCCGCCAGCGTCCGCGCACTCCACAAAAATATGCCGCCGTTCCACGCATAGTTGCCCGAGGCCACAAACTCCTCCGCGCGCTTCCTGTCCGGCTTCTCGGTAAACCGCTTCACGCGCCGCGCAGCAATCCCACCCTCACCTGCCACTGTAGCGCCAAGCTCGATATACCCATAGCCCGTCTCCGCGCGCGTCGGCGGAACACCCAGCACCACCACCTTGTCGCCGCTCGCAGCCAGAGCGATGCCAGCGCGAATCACCTCCGCAAACCGCGCCGTATTCTTCACCACATGGTCCGAAGGAAAGATCCCTATCACCGTCTCGGGCGCAGTCTTCTCCAGCAGAAACGCCGCCAGCGCGCACGCGGGGGCCGTATTCCGCGCCGCAGGCTCACTCAGAATCTGCTCACGCGGAACCGCAGGCAGTTGCTCGGCAATCAAATCATCCAGTAGCTCGTTCGTAATCACCCAGACGTCATCAGCCTTCGCCACCGGCAGCAGCCGGTCCAGCGTCTGCTGAATCATCGTCCGTTCGCCGTCGAGCGCCAGCACCTGCTTCGCGCGCGCCTTCCGGCTTCTCGGCCAGAACCGCGTCCCGCTTCCGCCTGCAAGAATCACCGGAGCAAACCGCGGCCCCGGTCTACCGCCTTCGATCGCCATACGACTCCATCAAAGGAAAAGACCGCGCCGGAGTGTCCCGGTCTGCGGCCCTATCCTGAATCAACCTCTAGCCCAGCTTCGCAAAGTACTCCCGCATCCGCTTGACGCCTTCATCAACCACACTGCTCGAAACCGCATACGAGAGCCGGATGTGCTCCGTCGTGCCAAACGCCTCGCCCGGCACCACCACCACATGCGCCTCGCTCAGCAGTTTCGCCGCCAGGTCCGAGGCAGACTTCACCCCGCCCTTGCCAATAAACGCGCTCACATTCGGATACACATAGAACGCGCCCTCGGGCACCGTGCATGTCAACCCGGGAATCGTCTTGAACCCGGCCAGCACCTGGTCGCGCAGCTTAATATAGTCGGCGCGCATCTCCGCCACACACTCCTGCGAACCGCTCACCGCCGCAATCGACGCCCGCTGCACCATGCTCGCCGTGTTCGACGTGCTCTGCGACTGCAACTTGCTCATCGCCGCAATAATCGGCTTCGGCCCCAGCGCATAACCCGCGCGCCAGCCCGTCATCGCATACGTCTTCGAGAGCGACCCCAGCACCACCACATGCTCCTTGCAGTCCGTAAACGAGCCGCCGCTCACCAGGTTCCCCGTAAAGTTCAGGTACACGTAGCACTCGTCAAGCAGCACGAAGATGCCGTTCTTATGCGCCAGCCGCACAATCGCTTCCAGGTCCTCCGGCGCAACCACCGCGCCCGAAGGATTCGAGGGCGAGTTCAGAATAATCGCCTTCGTCCGAGGCGTAATCGCGGCCTCAATCATCTTCGCGGTCACGCGAAAGTTCTCCCGCTCGTCGCTCTCGACGTAGACCACCTTGCCGCCCGCATACTGAATAATGTCCTTGAACGAGACCCAGTACGGCACCGGCAGAATCACCTCGTCGCCGTGGTCCACCAGCACCTGGATCGCATTGAACAGCGCCAGTTTGCCGCCGGTCGTGAACACGCACTCCTCCGGCGAGTAGCTCGAGCCGAAGTCCGTCGCATGACGGTCCACAATCGCCTTCCGCACCTCGGGGATGCCGGCCACGTTCGTATAGCGCGTAAAGTTCTTCTCGATGGCCTCAATCGCCGCGTCCTTAATATGCCGCGGCGTGGCAAAGTGCGGCTCGCCCGCGCCAAAGTCCGCCAGGTCCACGCCCTCGGACTTCAGCTTCAACGCCGCCGCCGTGATGGCCATCGTGGCTGAAACTTCGATGCGGCCAATCCTGTCCGCAAATACCTTGGCTTCGGTTGCTGTGCTCATACCAATAGTGTTTCAGATTTAGCCCCCAAGATAAAGTCTCTCAGCCAAACCCCCTCACCGTGTCGACCGAATACCGCTTCACGATGGTTCTAAGGAGACTCTGAATCAATCCCTGCTTTGAAGGGGCGCGACTTCAGTCGCGCCGTAAGCCTCTCAGATCCAACGCGGCTTTACAGGCTGCGGAAAAACTCACCATCCGTGCTTTGCGGTGGGAGCGCAGGGCTTTAGCCCTGCGAAAATCCCAGCAAAATCAAGGGGCTTTAGCCCCGGGCCGTTCCGCACAAGCTGCCGGATAGACTTTTTCCGCAGCCTGTTTAGCGCTGAGGGAATGCTCGCAGACTTAATCAGACCCTCCTTAACGCTTGTCGTTCCATGCACAGTGAAGGACCTCCACATTTTGCCCGTAGTCACGCCACAACTTCGTTTCCGGAAACGAATACGCAGGCAGGAAACCCCGCGTGTTGATGGCCTGAAAGCTACTTTACCGCCCTGACAATCAAATGACAGTCGAGTGACATCAGGCCTGTTGAGCAGTCCTATACTGCCGATTGTTCTCCAACCCATAACCCTGGAGGCGCCCATGACTCGTTTCACCTCATTGCTCACCCTTACAGCCGCCGCCCTGCTCGTCAGCAACGCATCGGCGCAGCAATTGGCCCCCAACCAGACCGAAGGCTTTGGCAACAACAGGCTGGTGACGTTCACCTATCTACAGAATTTTGACTGCGTCGATGAGCCGACTCTCGATCTGGATTTCAATGGGATCCAGGCGCAGTCCGATCCCCATGAAATGCAGACGCCCATCTGCCAGCCAATCACCGAACCCACACAGGACCCGGCGGGCGGGGACATCAAGCACACCGCGCATCTGTACGTGCTCATTCCAATGTTTTCCGTCGACAACGATCAAAACCCAAACGATGCAATGCCGTGCCCAAATGGAGGAAGGCCCGGAGAACTCTGCGGCCCCGCTCTGGGCAAGGCATTAATCGCATTGTTCGGCTTTGTCCCTGAAGCCTGGAAGACGAAGGTGGACCCGGCCATCACGACTCAGTGCCCCGACCACCCGAATACATCGGCCCCCGGCACCTGCACCATGCACGCTTCATCAGTTGACTTGTCGAAGACGCTGGTTGCGCTGGGAAAGATTCCCGGGCCTCCGAAAGCGCCGATCCTCGTCCCCACACCCAATCACAGCCATGTTGTAGACAATTCCCGCGTCAACACTCAACCAATCTGGTGGGAAGTAAGGCCGGTGCTCATCCTGAGCCAGAGCGACTGGCCGGCGGCCGATGGCAGCAGCGGCATCACCTCCTCCAGGGCCATGGACGATGCGGAAGCAGGCGGCAGAGCGATTGAGGTCGGCTCCAACTTCTTCCTGTTTTTCAGCTCTCATGAGGCCGCACACGCGCACTGAGGTGCTGCAACGTTCCAACGTTTTCACAACATTGCTATAGGAGGGCAAAATGAAGCTACGCTACGCAACCTTATTCCTTTTGCCGGCCGTGTTCCTTTTTATCGCTGCGATTGCCCTGTCAGGCGCAAAGCAGAACGAAAAGAAGTCTCAATTTCTCGGCAACGCTCAAGACAATGCGAAACAACTCATCGAGCAAGGACAGCAGACCTTTCGGTTCGATACATACGGCGATGAGGCATACTGGACCGATCAGCTTCAAATTCAGCAGGCAGTCGCCACCCTGACGCCGGTAAACGCTTTGGCCCTCGGGTTGAAAGTCGATGCTGAGGCACTCTCGCCGTCGGTGGTCGAGGCCATCAAACACGGCAGGGTCAACCTCAACGATCCCGCTGTGACGCTGCAACTCATCAAACAGAACGCCGTGCTCGGGGTCGTGGGCACCTTCAATAACAACACCCTCACTAAAGTCGGTTTCACCTGCGCTCTCTGCCATTCGACCGTGGACGATTCTGTCGCGCCGGGAATTGGCATGCGAATCGACGGGCTCGGAAACCGCGACCTCAACGTCGGTGCGATTGTTGCCTCCGCGCCGGACCTCCAGCCCGTAGTGAATCTGCTCAGGCTGGCCCCGCAGGACGCCGGCATTACCGCACAGGAAGTTCGCAGCGTACTCAACAGTTGGGGCCCGGGAAAATTCGACGCCGAATTGTTCCTCGATGGCAAGGCTTTCAACCCCCAGCAGGTCACAAACGGCGTAGTGACAGGAACGAACGTCCCCGGCGCCACCTTGATGCCCAACGCACGCGGCCTCCCGGGCCACAACCTGCATACGTGGACCGGAGGTTGGGGCACGGCAACTTACTGGAACGCATTCGTAGCCGTCAATGAACTCCATGGCATCGGCACGTTCTTCGATGAGCGTTTCGATAACGCGGGCCAATTCCCCATCGCCGCCGCCGCCCGGCTGGGTCATGTCTCGGCTGATCCTGACAGCGACCAGGTCACCGGCAAATTGGCCGCGCTGCATTTCTATCAACTCGCGCTGCCCGCGGTGCAGCCGCGACCCAACATCGACTTCGATCCGGCAGCCGCCGCTCGCGGCGATGAACTCTTCAGCGGCAGGGCCAACTGCAATAGCTGCCACCATGAGCCATTGTGGACGGAACCAGGCTGGAACCAGCACTCAGCCGATGAGATGAAGATCGATAGCTTTGAATCCGACCGCGCACCAGGCCACGCATACCAGACGGTGAACCTGGCGGGCATCTTTGTGCGCGAACGCGGCCTGTTCATGTTTCCCCAGAACAAAGGCCGCTTCTATCACGATGGACGCTTCCAGACACTTTTGGATGTCGTCAACAGCTACGACGCCCGGTTCAACCTCAGGCTTACCGACCAGGAGAAACACGATCTGGTTGAGTACCTGAAGTCGCTTTAACCGGGAGGGGACTCAAAACCCGACTCGGCCCCTCGACCTGCTCAGGCTGCGGAAAATCCTTGCCTTATAGCCGTTTTCCAGCAGCCATAGCTCAAACTCCTGGGACGGTCTTCTTTTTGTTGTCATTCCCGAAGGGAATCTGCGTTGTCGGTTGCCGGTCACAGCACACCTTCAGGAGAACGGCTCTAAATGCCATCCGCAAGATCACCCTCACTGGCGGTCTGAGGCTAGATACAGCACCACCCCGCTCAACACAGCAAGCGCGGCAACTCCCGAAACCAGCATTCCAAGCCCCCAGCCCGACGCCGACGACGCAAACGACCGCAGCGCATCAACATAAGAAGTTTGCGACGGCGCAATATCCTCAAACCACGAAAGCCAGTGAACGCCATGCGTTGCCTGAAACACAGCAAATCCCACCGCAAGCAACACCGTGACCGATAACGCAAAGATCTGCGCCCCCACAATCGGCTTGTTGATGCGCTCCACTGCCGCATTCTGCCGTCGCAGTTGCGCCCGCCACCACAGCACACCGGCCGCCTGAAACGGCCGCTGAGGCAACGCTCCCTCACGCGCCGCCCGAAACATCTGCGTCACCAGCACGAAATCGCTGCATGCACGGCACGCCGTCACATGCTCGCGCAACTCCGCACTGGACGCGTCCGGCCAATGCCCCAGCCGCAGCAACTTCGCAATCTCTCCCTCTCTCGCACACGAGCGCAGCGTCATCGTGCCCTCCGTTCCGCCACCGGCTGTTCGCGCAGCAGGTCGGCCATCTTCCGCCGCGCCCGGAACAGCAGCAGCCGGATGCTCGCGCTGCCCAGCCCGGTCATCTCGGCAATCTCGCGGTGCGAGTAGCCCTCCGCATGGGCCAGCCAAAGGATCTGCCGGTCACGCGGGCGCATCTGCATCAACGCCGGTCCCAGCATCGCCTGCACATCCATCCGCGCCTGCCCATCGCTCGACGAGAAAACCTCCTCCGGAAGCTCCTCAAGCGAGGTCACTCCCGGCCGCCGCCAGTGGTCCCGCAGCAGATTCGTCGCAATCCGGAACAGGTATCGTCTGTGGGCCACCTCGCCCGGCTCCGGCAGCGTCACCGAAAGCAGGCGCACATAGCTCTCCTGCATCAGGTCGTCCGCCAGCGCCGCATCGCCCGAGACCCGTGACAGATAGGCCCACAGCGACCGCGACGTGCGCTCATAGAACTGTGCGAACGCATCGCTGTCCATCGGCGCTTCAGCTACCCGCGCCCCATCGACGGCCCCAATACTCGGGATTGCGGAGTCCCACGGCGTCATGCGGCTTCTCCCCTGAACGGCCTCGGCTGCGTCTCACTCATTGTCTCCCTTCCTGGTCGAAGGGCAAAGCCCGCGCCCCGGCCTCGGACGCCTTCTCCGGCATCAACCCCAGCCGCCCTGCCAGCACCCAGGTCACGGCCGCCGAGAGAATAAACCCGATCCCCGGCATCAGAATCGCAGTCCCCAGCACCAGCAGCGGAACCTCCAGGTCAGCCTCCGCATGGCGCAGGAAGAGGAACCCAATCCCCAACAAAGTCAGCACAATCCCAATCTGTAGCGGAGTCAATATCCTCGCCACTCCGCCAGGCACCTTCTGCGTACGCTCAAAGTCCACCGGAATCGGCGCGGCCTCCAGAAACCGCCTGCCCGCCTCCGTATTCATATACGTCAGCAGCTCCTGGTTCGAACCGAACCGGTCAATCAACTTGCCGTGGACATCCGTCTGTAGCTTGAAGATCCGCGTCCAGCGCCGGTTCTCCAGAAACAGATGAATCAGCCACAGCAGGGCCGCCGCAATCACCAGAAAAATCAGAAGCGGCACCATCGCGTGCAGAAATTCACGCGACACCGGGTTGTCGTCCGGCCCCGTTGGAAAATCAGGCCACACAGCCCTTTCCAGTGCCTGGTCCGGCCTGCCTCGCCAATGGGTCCTCGTGAAAAGATAGAACGCCGGATTGCGCGTCACCTCAGGATGGCTCTCCAGAAACTGCCCAAGCTGCGGATTGTTCCGGTTCACATAGTCCTGATTCGCCAGCAGCGTAGGGTCGCGCGACACCACCATCGTCAAAGTCGGACTCATCCGCAGCAACCGAATCAGCTCCGACTGCGTCGTGGTAAAGTCCTGATCGCTGACAGCCGGAACGGCAGGCGCCGCCTCCGGCTTCGTCTTCGGTTGAGCCATTGCAAAACCGGTCAACAAAACCGCACCCAATGCGGCTGAAACAAGCATTCCCCAAACTCCCTGGTGTCGATTGCGCATGTTCTCCCCTTACCCGAAGCAGCCTGAAGCCGCTCTGCACAATCAACGAATGACCGCAGCACTCGGTTAACGAGCCCTCAAAACGAGGTCATTCCGCCCTTTGTTGTCATTCCACTCTTTGTTGTCATTCCACTCTTTGTTGTCATTCCACCCTTTGTTGTCATTCCATTTTTGTTGTCATTCCCGAAGGGAATCTGCGTTTCGCGGGTGCCCCATCCTTCGCAGCTTCATCGCAAAGGGTGGGAATAAACACTCTCCATCGGCCGGTTTTCGTCGTTGCACGATCATCCCACCCCAGGAGCACCCACTCACGGCAGCGTCTTCGTCGCCGCAAGCGCCTTGTACTTCTCCTGCACCCACTCATCAATCTCCGGCTTCACCCCCGCCGCCTCCGGCTGCCTGCGCATCACCGCCCAATGGTCAATCGAAGTCAACCCCACATCCGAAACATACGTATCCGGCAAAGCATACGCCTGGTCCTCCAACGCCTCGTCGAGCGAGATAAACGTATAGCCCTGCTTCCTCAACAGCGCAATCAGGTCCGGCAGATGCTCCGCCTCCAGCCACGTATCGTGCGCCAGCAACACCTCCGCCGGCTCATGCCCAAACAGCGCCCGCGACTTCTTCTCGTAGTAATCGAACATCGCCGCGCTATGATCAAGCCAGCTCGCCACCACTCTCTGCTCCAGCGCCGTGTCCTTGCGGCTCCGAGCGTCGTCATACACCTGCGCAAAGTACCAGTCCCACGCATCCAGCGTCACCGGAGCGATCCTGTACCCACGCTCCGCCAAAAACTCCTCCGCCTTCCTCATCGTGTCCAGGTCCGGCCCCATATCCAGATACGGATAGCGGAAATACGTCAGCTTCTTATGGTGCTCATCCATCAGCATCCGCGTCACCGTCTCGCCGCGCTCGACATCCAGCTCCCAGTCCGCCAGCGGCACATGGTTCAGCGAAGCGTGGCTGAAGCTGTGGTTCCCCAGGTCGAACCCCGCGTCCACCCACAGATCCAGCGCATGAATCCGCTCATCCACCTCGCCGAAGTGATAGAGCCTCTGCTCATTCACAAACCCAATCGCCGGAATCTTCGCCGCGCTCAGGTCCCCGACCAGCTCCGTATTCATCGCCACAATGTCAGCCGCGTTCATCGTGGCCGAATTCGTCCCCGGCAGATCGTCAAACGTAATCGCCACCCGCCGCGCCGCCTGCTGCCCAAATGCCGCACCGCACATCCAAACACCCAGCGCGCACACAACCGCCGCGCGAAGCCCGCTCATTCGCTTCATCCCATTCACTCCTCAAAGGATCCCCAGCAGCATACAGCCCTCTCGCCCACCGCGAAAAGATTTGCATTTCCATTTTTTGTTGTCATTCCCGAAGGGAATCTGCGTTTCGCATCGGCCCGCGCCAGGCTATACCCATAGGGAAAATGCTTTAGCCCCGGGTGTTCTCTCAAATCGCAAACCTTTTCAGCATCTCCGAAAGCCGGCCTATGACGCCTTGGGCCTGCGCACCCTGCCAATCTCCACCAGCACCCACACCAACAGCCCCACCGCAACCCACACAAACCAATCCCCCGCCACCAGAAAAAACGTGGCACGGTGGGCAGCCGGAACCTCCGCCACCAGCGTCGCAAACGGCGCCGCATCACTCCTCGTCTCCGCAACAATCCGCCCCCTGCTATCGCTCACCGTCAGGTAGCCGAACTTCGCCGCCCGCGCCATGCTGAAGCCGCTCTCGACCCCGCGCATCACCGCGATATGCCCATGCCACGTCCGGTCCATGCCAAAGTCCCACGCCGGAACCAGCATCAACCCAACGCCCGCCAGCCCGTCCTTACGCGAGAGCCCCGTGAAGTCCATGTCCTTGCATATCCCCACGCCCCACGTAGCCGAGTTCTTCTTCAGCACCGTCAACGTCGTCCCCGGCGTCAGGTACGACTCAAACGGCGGCAGCAGATGGTGCTTGTCATACGTCCTCACCACAAACTCCGGCTCATACACCCGCGCCTCGTTGTACTTCGCGCTCGCCGTGTCGCGCTCCACACCCGCAACGATCGTCGCGCCGGTCCGATCGGCCAGCGGCTGAAAGATCGCATCAATCTTCCCCGCGTCGGCCTCCGGCATCACGCCCAGTTTCTCCGGAATGACCACCACCTGCGCCCCATCGGCCACAAGCCTCCCCGCCACCGCCGCGTAGTCCCCAAGCAGCCGCTCCGTATCCTCCACTCGTCCCGTGGGACGCGCGTTGCCCGGTGCATCGGAAGCAATCAGCCCCACCTTCACCATCTCCCCCGCGGGCCGCGCCAGCCGCACCGCTCCAAACACCAACACCACCGCAATCAAGCCCGCCACGCCGCCGACAATCCCCGCAGCCTGCCCAGGCGCGCCCGTACGCAGGGCAAAACCCGCAGCCAGCGCAGTAGAAAACAGCATCAGCACAAAGGTCATTCCCCACAGCCCGGTGACGGAAGCAAGCTGCAGAAACGGCAGAAAGTGCAGTTGCGTATAAGCCAGGCTCCCCGCCGTCCCATGCGGCAACGCAACGTTCCGCACGTACTCAAAGCAGACCATCAACGCCGGCAGCGACACCACCCCAGCCCATGCCCTGCCGCGCAGCACCAACGCGCGAAACAGCAGCACGCCCGCCATAAACACCACCGAGGCCGTCCCATAAAGCCCAAACCACAACAGCACCGGCAGCCCCATCGCCCTGAAGTAGTGCCACATGCTGAAGTTGCCCAGCATCATCCCCATAAACGACACCACAGCCGCCGCCCGCCACCCGCTGCGCACTGCAAACACCAGCACCAGCAGCGGCGCAAACCACATCAGCGGCCACCACGGCTCCAGCCCATCGCCAAACCAGACCATCACAGCCGTCAGCACAACCGCCGCCACCGCAAACACCACTAACCGAAACACCGAACCTGGGTGCCCCATCTTCGGCGCGGCATCATCGCGCCTAAGGTGGGGCTTCAGCCAGGACCCTCGCCCGGAACTAACTTCGTAAGCCATCGACATACCTCCTCAAAGCCCGCCGATAAAACCCGCGAAACTCCTCCGCAGAAAAGCTCATCCGTCCGCCGAGATACAGCAGAATCAACCCCTGAATGAGCGCGCCCACCTCAAACGTGATCTCCCACGCATCTCCCGGCCGGAAGTACCCAGCCTCCATGCCCTCACGAATCACCTCAGCCGCAGGGTTAGCCGTCGGTGAAAGCCCCGCCCTGAAGTCCTCCGGATACCGCCGCGCCCCCGGTCTCGGCTTCAGAAACATCAGCTCAAAAAGCCGTGGGTTCTCCAGCGCATGATCCAGATACACGTCCCCCAACTGCGCCAGCCGCTCGCCGATACCACCCGAAAGCGCCGCGCCGTTCAGCCGCGCCGCCAGGTCCTCAAATCCCTCATCGGCCAGCGCATTCAGCAACCCTTCACGGTCCTTGTAGTGTCGATAGAGCGCCATCGGCGTAATCCCCACCGCCCCGGCGACCCGCCGCATCGTCACCGCATCCGCCCCCTCCGCATCCAGCAACCGGCGGGCAGCTCGAGCAATCTTCCGACCTGTCGAACGCTCATCCACGTATACACCGTATACTATCGACCACAGGATGTCTACACCGTATACAAAATTCCCTCAACATTTTTGTTGTCATTCCCGAAGGGAATCTGCGTCTCGCTTTTGCATTCCCTTTTCTTGTTGTCATTCCGAAGGGAATCCGCGTTTCGCATCGCCCCACTTTTTGTTGTCATTCCCGAAGGGAATCTGCGTTTCGCATCGCGCCGCGCTACACCTATATGGGAAATGCTCACAGACTCAATCAGACCCTCCTGAGGCTCACCCCTCATCCCCGCAGCAGGTGTCCCCCATCCGCGTCCAGGCCTCTGCCGAATCGATCGCCGGGCCACACCCTCCCGTCGACGCCCAGACCCGCTCATCCAACTTCGTCGAGCCACACGCTTCCGGCTCCACCTTCTCACCCTGCCCCAAATCCACACTCTGCTCCGACATAACCCACTCCCTCACTTATATGATCTCGCACCCGAACCCGAACGCCCGGGAGCCACTGCCCCCTTGACAAAACCACCCCCCCAAGCAGCCCTTTTTGGTTTGTCATTCCCGAAGGGAATCTGCGTTTCGAAGGAAGGTAGTCCGCACCTAAGTCCAATGTTCAAAGGACTTTGAGTACTTAACCAGGGGGAGGGTGCACAGGCTGCGGAAAAGCTCGCCATACATGCCTTTCGGTGGGAGTGCAGGGCTTTAGCCCTGCGAAAAAGCCACCAGATTCAAGGGGATCTAGGGAGTGTCTGATGAATCGACGAGAATCGTTTTTGCTTCTGGGTAGGCCAAGCCTTTAGGCTTGGCTCTCTTCACGAACCGTGAAAAATGGGGCTTCAGCCCCTGGGGTATGCTTTTTTCTCGCCTGCATGATCCCCAAAATCGAAGATTCCGATTCGTCAGACACTACCTGGCCCCGGGCCTTCCTGCAAAAGCTGCCAGGCGGATTTCCCGCAGCCTGTACCGCCTAAACCCGGCTCGGGACCTTCGCCTTCAGCCGCTCCACCACCAGCGGAGGCACCAGCGCCGACACATCCCCGCCCAACTGAAACACCCCCTTCACCAGCCGCGAGCTGACGTAGGTGTACTTCTCCGCGGGCATCATAAACAGCGTCTCCAGCGCCGGGTCGAGCTGCCGGTTCATCATCGCCATCTGGAACTCGTACTCATAGTCCGAGATGGCCCGAATCCCCCTCAGCACCGCCTTCGCCCCCTGCGCCCGCGCGAAGTCCACCAGCAGCCCGTCAAACGTGTCCACCGAAACATTCCCAAAGCCCCGCGTGGCCTCGGTAATCATCTCCACCCGCTCGGGCACGGTAAACAGCGGCGTCCCCTTCTCCGAGTTGCGCAGGATCGCCACCACCAGGTGGTCCACAATCTTCGCCCCCCGCGCAATCAGGTCCAGATGCCCGTTCGTCAGCGGGTCGAACGTCCCCGGATAGATGGCCTTGACGGTGTGCATATTCAGCAGCATACAACCCGCCGCGAAAATCCGTGCCACAAATCCGCCGCCTGCTGTAGTCTTCCAGACACTCCCGCGCGTCTCCCCTATAGCAGTGTTACGCAGCAGGAAAGCCGGTGATTCGCCACTTCATGTCCTCGCCCGCCATCACGTCCGAGACCCTTCCTGCCGGCCCGGCGGCCACGCCGCTCGACGATATGGACTCGCTGATCGCCACCTACGAGCAGCGCATCTTCCGCTTCCATCTCGTCTCCATCCGCGACCACGACCTCGCCCTCACCCTCACGCAGGACACCTTCACCCGCGCCTGGGCCGCCCGCGCCAGCTTCCGCGGCGACTGCGCCATCTTCACCTGGCTCATGCGCATCGCCCTCAACCTCATCCGCGACCACACCCGCACCGACCGCTTCCGCTTCTGGAAGAAAGTCTCCGAGACCGCCGTCGATGTCTCCGACGTCTCCGAACACATTCCGCACCGCGAAAGCTCGCCCGAGGCCGCGCTCATCGCCCGCGAGCAGCTCGCCCTCGTCTGGGACTCGGTCGCCCGCCTCTCCACCCGCCAGCGCAACGTCTTCATGCTCCGCTTCGTCGAGGAGCTTGAGCTGGCCGAGATCGCCCAGATCGCCCAGCTTCCCATCAGCACCGTCAAGACCCATCTCTACCGCGCACTCGCCACCCTCCGCGCCGAGCACAACGGCGCCAGACGCGGCGAACATGCAAAGGAGTCCCTATGAGAACCCCTGTCACCCATCACCTCACCCATCATCTGACGCACGAGCAGCTCTGCGACGTGCTCCTCGCCTCTCCGTCCGAGCAGGACTCCGCCGCCATCGAGGCCGCCGACGACCATCTCCGCAACTGCCTCACCTGCTCGTCCGAGCTTGCCAGCCTGCGCGACTCGCTCACGCTCTTCCGCCAGGCCGCAGGCTCCTATGCGGCGCAAACCTACTCGCGTCCCGCGATGCGCCGCTCCTCCATCGCGCCCGCGCCGGGCTTCCGCTCGCACATGCTCTACTGGGCAACCGCCGCCGCGCTCGCCATCGCCGTCGCGCTCCCTCTCAGCCTGCGCCATCAGCAAACTCCCGCGCCGCAACCCGCCGCTGCTGCCATCGTGAACACGCACTCGACCGAATCCGACGAAGCGCTGCTCGACGGCATCGCACAGGACCTCTCCGCCGACGTCCCGGCGGCCATGCATCCGCTCGCCGACCCCACCGCGAGCACAACCGCATCCCCATCCACCCCCGAACAAAGGAAGAACTGATATGCGTCTCCGGCCCATTGTTTCTCTTGCCCTGGTCTCTCTCCTCACGGCCCCGCTCGCGCTTGCGCAGCCGAGCAGCCCGCCGCCGCCCACCGGCCCGCATCGGTTCCATGAAGAGCGCGGCATGTCCGACGGAATGCGTGACGGCTTCCGCATCGCGCCTCCGGGCATGTGGTGGAAGAACGCCGACCTGGTCACCAAGCTCAACCTCACCGCCGACCAGCAGAAGCGCATGGACGACATCTTTCAGAAGAGCCGTCTCGAATTGATCGACCTCAAAGCGACGCTCGAAAAGCAGGAGGTCGTGCTCCAGCCCATGCTCGCCGAAAACCCGCCGGACACGAACAAGGTCCTCGCCCAGATCGACAGCATCGCCCACGCCCGCGCAGACCTCGAACGCGCCAACGCGCGTATGTTGCTCGGCATCCGCGGCGTGCTCACGCCCGACCAGTGGACCAAGCTACAGGACTGGGACCACGCAGCTCGCCGCCGCATGTTCATGATGCGTGACTACCAGCGTCGGGACGGCCGCCGAGCACCGCAGCCTCCGGCCAAACCCGGAGACGCTCCCGCGCCCCCATCCAATCCATAGGCTTTCTTCATCAACCCCCAGGGGCACAGGAGCCACATCCTGTGCCCTTCTTTTTGCCTTGCGGGAGACCGGGTAGTTGCATTTCCATTCCGTACTTTCGCATTTCCATTCCGCAGCGAAGCGAAGGAATCCGCTTTCCCATGCACTGCGGCCACTCCCCGGGTGCCCCCATCCATGCGCGGCTTCATGCGCATGGGTGGGAATCGACACACTCCACCCGCCTTTGCATTTCCATTCTGAGCGCAGCGAAGAGTCCCCGCATTCCGCAGGTGCCCATCCATCAGCAAAGACTGTCTACTTCTTGGCCCGGACCGCTTCCTTCGCCTGAACAGCTCCATCCGCAGGCGCATCAGGAACCGCAACACCCGCGCCGCCCGAGATACCCAGTTTCTTGCGAAGCTCGCCATCCACGCGCGCGAAGACGTCCTTGTTCTCCTTGAGGAACGCGCGGACGTTCTCGCGGCCCTGACCAATGCGCTCACCCTGATAGCTGTACCACGCGCCGCTCTTGTCCACGATGTTGTGCAGCACCGCCAGGTCCAGCACATCGCCTTCGCGCGAGATCCCCTCGCCATAGAGAATGTCGAACTCGGCATCGCGGAACGGCGCCGCCACCTTGTTCTTCACGATCTTTACCTTGGTCCGCGAACCGACCACCGAGTCGCCGTCCTTCACCGCGCCGATGCGCCGAATATCAATGCGGACCGACGAATAAAACTTCAGCGCCTTGCCGCCCGTCGTCGTCTCCGGATTGCCGAACATGACGCCAATCTTCTCGCGGATCTGATTAATAAAGATCAGGCACGTCCGCGACTTTGAGACCGTCCCGGTCAGCTTCCTGAGCGCCTGGCTCATCAGCCGCGCCTGCAAGCCCATGTGCGAATCGCCCATCTCGCCGTCGAGTTCCGCCTTCGGCACCAGCGCGGCCACCGAGTCCACCACCAGCACATCAATCGCGTTCGTCCGCACCAGCGCCTCGACAATCTCCAGCGCCTGCTCGCCGTAATCCGGCTGGCTGACCAGCAGGTTGTCGATGTCCACGCCAAGCTTGCCTGCATAAGCCGGATCGAGCGCGTGCTCGGCATCCACAAACGCCGCCAGACCGCCAGCCTTCTGCGCCTCTGCAATAATCTGCAAGGTAATCGTGGTCTTGCCCGAAGACTCCGGCCCGAAGATCTCAATCACGCGCCCGCGCGGCACGCCACCCACACCCAGCGCCGCGTCGAACGAGATCGACCCCGTCGAGATGACCGAGATCGGCACCACATCCCGCGACCCCAGCCGCATAATGGAACCTTTGCCAAACTGCTTCTCCAGCCCTGAAAGGGCCAACTCGATTGCCTTGCTACGCTCGTCTGCCACGTTCTGCTGCTCCTCTGCGGGGGTAAAAGTGCCGATTCTGGTTCAAAGCGGATTCTAGCATCAAAATCAGGAAAAGCAAACAAAAAGCGAAATGTCGGCCTTAGTTTTCAGAAGGCATCTCGACATGATCGACCACCAGTGTCTCTACCGGACCTTTTGCCGGCTTGAGTTTGAGCCCAAGCTGCTCCTGAAGTGCCGTGAAAATGGACGGGGCCAACTCTTTTTCTGTGTTGACCTCATTATCGGATGACCACCTCATAGCAAAATCGTAGTTGCCTGCAAGGCCAGTCTTGTCGATCACGGTGCGATGCACCTGACCTGTCAGGGTATTGGCCAAAGACGTCATGGAAATATCATGGCCTGTGAGTTGGATAACGCGATTGCGGCCCTGAACACTGGTGTCCGCGCCGCGCTCATCCCCATCTGCTGTCTGCTTGAACTTTGGCCCGCTCTTGAGAACGACCAGTTCGAAAACGGGAAGAATTTTGATCTCGGCGTGTGCCTTCAAATGAAATCGCTCGACAAGAAAGGGCAGCAGCATCGATCGCCGCTGCTGGACGGTAAGGCTCCTGATCGCTTTGACATCCGGTTCGACGATCTTCGCAACGACATCGAACCGAGCGGAACTGATCGGCCCCTGCACCCCTGAGATCAAATCTTTTTTAATGCCATAAGCATCCTCAATCAGCCCCTCCACCGTAATGTTCGTAGCGGCGTAGGTATCGATATTGCTGTCAACGTCAACCGAGGTACTGCCGGATTTGTTCAGCTTGATGGAGACGACATCGTACTCAGGGAGTTTTGCGATTGTATTCTCGGCTCGTGCCGCGGCACTCATCTGGCTACGCGCCATCGGCACTGCACTGACAAGAGCAACAGCGAGCAATAACAGCTTTCTGACTCCATCGGGTCTGTGCGCGCCGCATTTGGTCATGACCATATTCTCTCTGAAGCAGCACTACCGTTTCAGCAGATCCACCGGCACGTTCACATCTTCAATCCGGAACAAGTGCGCGAGCGAAGGATGCCGCGCCGCGACGGCCCGGTACATCTCCCACGCCACGCGGCGGTAGCTGAAGTGCCCCGCCACGCCCGAGCGCAGCTCCGAGATATACAGCGCCTCGGCGAAGTCCATCTTGAACATCCCCCGGCACCGCGTCGCCAGCGGCAGGCAGTATTGCGCCGACTGGGCCGCCTCCTGCACTCCACTATCGCGCAGCGTGCGATACGAAGCGAACGCAGCCTCCATCGCGGCCTTGTACTCGGCCTCAATTCCGGCTTCGGCGAGCGTCGGCTGCCCCGGGCAAACCGGCTCCTCGAAGCCGTGCGCGTCGGTATAGCCCTGCAAAAGCTGCGTCGTGCGGCGATGCCGATGCATGTCACGAAAGCCGCCGATGTCCATCAAAATATCGAAGCGGAATCCACGCCCCGCGCTGAAGGCACGCAGCAGCTCATCATGCCGCCCACGATGCTTCGCACCCAGCGCAATCAGCTCATCGCGCCGCGCCGCCGTCAGCGCACTAACCTGTTCGCGCAACTGCCGGTACGGATAGTGGCAGTTCGGATACAGCAGAGAAGTCGCCAGCTCCACCTCCAGCGACTCGACATCATCAATCAAATCCACCACGGGCGCAGGAGCAATCGCCGCACCGCCCATCAACTCAGCCGCAGCGGCAGCCAGCTCACGGCGACTCTCCGCCAGATACTCATTGCGCACCGCATACTTCACCAGCGTGGGAGCGGTCTTCACCGGACGCAGCAGCGCCTCCGTAGCGCGCTCGCCGCACGCAGCATCGACCGAGCCAATCTCTTCGCACAACACCTTCGCCGCGCTCTGATGCACATTCCACGCCGGCTCCGTCGCCGCCAGACGCAGCTTTTCGCCAAGCTCGCGCACCTCGGCAAACGGGCTCGTCAGCAGGCGCGAGACCTGCGTCTCCAGCGTGCGCGCGTTCACAATCTGGCCCAGCGAAGTATTCGTCGCCAGCGGCAGCAGATACCGCGCAGCGTCAAACGCCCGCGCCTTCAGCGTGCGCTCGTAGGCCTCCGCCTTCATCTCTTCCGGACGCGCAATCGCCCCCTTCAGCGCCACCAACATACCCGCGCCGATGCGGTCATACGCACCGAACAGCCCCTCGATAGCAGCCGTAAACTCCGAAGTCCGCGCCCCCAGGTCAGGCGTATGCCAGCCCGAGGTGCGGAAGTTCTGATAGCGCGTCGAGCGTTCCTGCCCATCCCATCGCTGCTCATCCACCAGCTCAATCGCGGCCAGCAGACTCAGCCGCTCCACCGCAAACGGAATATGCGCGAGGTCGGCAATCGACCGGTGCCCGTACTGAAAATAGAACGTGTTCAGAAACTGTTCGGCGCGCTGGGCGCTGATCTCGGCCAGCGATTCCTTCATCGTCAGGGCCGAGCGCGAGTACTTCGCCATGGCATAGGCCAGCACTTCGGGGTCTGCGCCGTGGATGGCATACACGTCGGTTGCGGTCGTCTTCTTCTCAGTCTCGGACATGGCGGCTCGGGTAATTAAGATTGAAGCGCCAGAATACGCTATGCCCCTGAGGATGTTCTTCCCGGCCCACTTCGTATAATTCAGTTGCACATACAGATGGAGGTTCATTGAGCACGTTAGCCGGTCGCATCGCATTGGTCACAGGAGCTTCACAGGGCATCGGACGCGCCTGCGCGCTCGAACTGGCACGCGCCGGGGCAACCGTCGCCCTTGCCGCCCGCAGCGCCGACAAACTCGCCGCAGTCGCCGCCGAGATCGCCGCCGGCGGCGGCACAGCACACGTCTTCGCGCTCGACGTCGCCGCCGAAGACTCCATCAAGGAGTGCGCCAAGGCCGTCATCGCGCAGCTTGGCGCGGTCCACATCCTCGTCAACAACGCCGGCATCACGCGCGACATCCTCGCCCTGCGCATGAAGCGCAAGGACTGGGACGACGTCCTCTCCACCAACCTCACCGGAGCCTTCCTGCTCACCCAGGCCGTCATGTCGCAGATGGTCAAGAACCGCTGGGGCCGCATCATCAACATCACCTCGGTCGTCGGCGAGACCGGCCAGGCGGGCCAGGCCAACTACGCCGCCTCGAAAGCCGGACTCATCGGCCTCACCAAATCGCTCGCCCGCGAGCTCGCCAGCCGCTCCATCACCGTCAACGCCGTCGCGCCCGGCTACATCGAGACCTCCATGACCGCCATCCTCACCGACGAGCAGAAGACAGCCATGACCCAGCACATCCCGCTGGGCCGCGTCGGCACCGACCGCGACATCGCCCACGCCGTCCGCTTCCTCGCCTCCGAAGAAGCCGCGTACATCACCGGCCACACCCTCGACGTCAACGGCGGCATGCACATGGCGTAAAACAGGCTGCGGAAAAATGCACGCTTTATGCTTTGCGGTGGGAGCCCGGGACTTTAGCCCTGCGAAAACCCCAGCAAAGTCAACGGGCTTTAGGTAGTGTCTGATGAATCGACGAGAATCGTTTTTGCTTCTGGGTAGACCAAGCCTTTAGGCTTGGCTCTCTTCACGAACCGTGAAAAATGGGGCTTCAGCCCCTGGGGTATGCTTTTTCTCGCCTGCATGATCCCCAAAATCGAAGATTCCGTTTCGTCAGACACTACCTGGCCCCGGGCCTTTCTGCAAACGCTGCCGGACGCACTTTTCCGCAGCCCCGTGAACCCTCCGCGCAAAAACCGCGCGAGTCTCTTTCGGAACCCACTTCGGTAATCATTCCTCGCCCCTCCCGTCGGGGATTACTTTCACGCTAATAGTGGCTTTCGTAATGGCAAATCTGGTTCCCGATGCCCACGGGGTTCAAGTAAAAGTTCAGGTTTTGCCCGCTAACTCCCTCCAGATGAACCTGGGCTGGTACAAAAGTTCACCCTTCCCCAAGTTAGCCATTGACCAACAGGAACTTCCTGTTTACTTTGTGGCTAATGGCTGACATGCAAACACTTCCCGCTGACATGACAACTGGCCCTGAAGCCAACCTCCCGATCACAATCAACATTGGCACCACCATCCGCGGCTATCGCCTGCAAAAGGGCATGTCGCAGGGAGACATCGAGAAGCGCACCGGCCTCTTGCGCTGCTATCTGTCGCGCGTCGAGAACGGCCACACTGTGCCGTCGCTCGAGACGCTGCAAAAGATTGCCCGCGCACTCGACCTCCAGCTCTCCGAGTTCTTCGCCGAAGAGGTGATCGCCAAGGAGATGTCGTCGCTGAACCTCAGCGAGGAGGAGATCCGCTTCCTCACGCAGGTGCAACGCTACTCCGCCCACCTCAACGAGAGCGACCGCCGCCTGCTGCTCGCCATGGTCCGCAAATTCGCCCAGACCACCCTCACCTAGCCTCCACGAGAATTTGGGTTGTCATCCCAGTCTCTCCATTTCCATTCCGTACCGCTCTCCCATTTCCATTCCGTAGCGAAGCGGAGGAATCTGCCGTTTTGAGGCGCAATAACGCTATCTTAAGGGGCTCGATTCTGGCTGGCGCTCTTTTCGAGTGAACTGACGGAATAGTAACGAACATCTCCAAGGTACAGCGCGCTCAAGGGAAGTTTTTTGCCGCGAGGCAACGTCGCATTGACGCTGACGGAACCATCAACCAGGGTTCCCTGCACCAATTCATTCCACCCATAGAGAAAGCTCACCGTGCCTGTCGGTGTCGGACCAAAATTGTCAGAGCGCACGACCGCGCTCAGTCTGACCTTTGAGCCTTCAGTTGGATGTTTGGGCTCGAATGTGAACTCTATCGTTGGACTCGTCTTGATCGCCCGCTTCGTCGTCCCGCTCCCATTCGCAGTAAGAGGATTTCCGCTCACGGCGTTCGCACTGAAAAACGAGTCCGGAGATGACCCAAATCCATGGCGTCCCCCATACGCCAATCCAAACAAAACGGCACCGCAGAAGATCGCAGACAGCACTCCTCCCCAAAGCCAGCAACGAAATGCAGGCGATTCACCCTCCAAGCTCTCGAAGGACGGCACGAAACTGCGCGGCGCTGAAGCGGTGGCGATGACGACACCATCTTCCCGATACCCACGAATGTGGAGTGCGCCCAAATCGACCATCAGGTCAAACCAGAGCCTTGCGCGGCGAACCAATCCCGTCTCATCCTGCAAACGGTCTCTGAGCAATTCGAGTGCGTCGTCGCCATACGTTCGCCGAAATTGAGCGGGATAGAGACGCAGCAGAAAGAGAAAAATTCGCTCAGACATAATCCGCCTCAAAAATCTTCTTGGATCGAGCGATCCTCAATAACTCCTCAAGCCGTTCCGCCTCTGACTGGACACGCTGCCGCCCTGCTCTGGTCAGCCTGTAGGAGCGACGCCTCTCAGCATTTCGGGTCTGACTCTCCGCCGAATCCACCTCTTCGATGTACTCCGCTTCAAGTAGAGTCTGGATCGAGCTGTATAAAGTCCCCGGTCCCAGCCGCACACGCCCGCCAGTCTGCTCAACGACGTGGCGCATAATGCCGTAACCATGCAAATCGCCATCCGCCAGCGCAAGCAAAATCTGAAAAGCAGCCGATGGTAAGGGGTCGAGTGTCTTTTTAGGCATATTTCGATAATCGATATATCGACCATCGAAATATACTGCAAGGCGGGTCATTGTGCAAGCACGAGCAAATTATTTCTGCACTTACCGGAAGCTACAGGTCGAACAACTCCTCAACTCAGAGTGTGACTACTGTCAATCCCGGAATGGCTTGGAAGTGTTTTACGTTGAGCGTAACGACGTCGAAGCCAGGATGCAGAGCCGTGGCTCCGATGATCAGGTCTTCGACCGCGATGGAAATCCCTCGGGCCGCCTCCTCGCCTTCGATGCGTCCGGCAAGCTGCGCGATTGCCAGCGAGACCGGATGCACAACCATATCGCGGGACAATTCATCCGAGAAGGCTTTGCGCCGCGCCCGTTCCGAATCTGTCTTGGCTCGGTAAATTCCATGCGTCAACTCGATGATGCTGACGGCAGACAACGCGCTCTCTGCATCACCGCAAACGGCACGAACACGCTCGATGACCTGCCTGACGGTTTCGCCGCGCCGCTCACCTGCGATCAGGATGCTGGAATCGAGAATCAGTCCCATGCCGACGTGTCGCGAGGCTTGCGGTTGCGGATGATCTCTTCCATGTCGGCAGCAAACTCCGCATCCATCACCGGCTCACATCCCATTTCCTTCGCATGAGCTTCAGCGAGTGCGATGGATTCAGACAACAGGCGTCCGCGCGGCTCAGCGGCCACGCGCAGCACCACGTCGGGTGAGGCCTCCCGCTCGATAATGATCTCTTCGCCGGCCCGCACCCGGGCCAGCAGCCCTGCGAAGTCGCGGGCCGCTTCCGTCTCCGGGATATGACTCACTGCCATATTCACGATGATACCCGCATTCCCATTTTTTGAACCCTCGGCGCTTGATCCAGGTACCGATTTCCACAGCCCCTCCTTGACACCGCTGATAACCTTAAATCAGGACACAGTGAAGCCCGGCGACCAGCCGGGCTTTTCCGCGTTCAGGAGGGAATGGCATGAAACGTGCCCAGGTGGTCCGGACCTAAGTCCTTTGTTCAAAGGATTTTGAGTACTTTAAGAGGGAGGGGGGTACCTACCGCATCGCCGCATCGACCTCGCTCATCCAGTTCGGCGACTTCAACAGCTCGCGCGGCTTCGAGCCGTCCGCCGGACCGACCAGCCCATCGTTGTACATCAGGTCGATCAGGTGCGCCGCGCGGCCGTAGCCGATCCTGAGCCGACGCTGCAGCAGCGACGTGCTCGCCTTGCCGAACTCGAAGACCAGCCGCACCGCATCGTCGTACATTGGATCATTGTCCTCGCCGTTCGACTCGCCGATCTCCTTGCCTGCCTCGTCCTTCGGCCCTTCGAGGAAGCCGTGAACATACTCGGCCTCGCCCTGCTCCTTCCAGAAGGCGGTCACGGCGGAGATCTCCTTCTCCGTCACGAACGGAGCATGAACACGCTGCACGCGGCTCGTCCCCGGCGGCAGGTAGAGCATGTCGCCGCGGCCCAACAGGCTCTCCGCGCCGTTCGAGTCGATGATCGTGCGCGAGTCCACCCGGGTCGCCAGACGGAAGCTCATGCGCGTCGGCACGTTCGCCTTGATGAGCCCGGTGATGACATCCACCGAAGGCCGCTGCGTCGCCAGAATCAGGTGGATGCCGACGGCGCGCGCCATCTGCGCCAGCCGCGTGATGGACTCCTCGACGTTCGCCCGGTCGAGCATCATCAGGTCGGCCAGCTCGTCGATGATGATGATGATGTAAGGCAGCGGCTCCTGGTTCACGTCCTCGAAGAGGTACTCGCTGCCGTGCTCGAAGAGTTTGTTGAACTGGTCGATGTTGCGGACGTGGTTGGCGGCCAGCAGCTTCAGCCGCCGCTCCATCTCGCGGACGGCGTTGCGCAGCGCGTTGGCCGCCAGCTTCGCCTCGGTGATGATCGGCGTGAACAGGTGAGGGATGCCCTCGTACATGCCCAGCTCGACGCGCTTCGGATCGACCAGGATCATGCGCACCTGCTCGGGCGTGTTCTTGAAGAGCACGCTCATAATCATCGCGTTGATGGCGACTGACTTGCCCGAGCCGGTCGAACCGGCAATCAGCACGTGAGGCATCGCGGCCAGGTCCGCCGTGACGATGCGCCCGTTGATGTCCTTGCCCAGCGCGATGGCCAGTCGGCTCTTCGACTGCGCGAAGTTCTCGCACTCGACCACATCGCGCAGCCAGATGGTCTCGCGCTCGCTGTTCGGCACCTGAATGCCCACGGTGTTTTTGCCCGGCATCCGCTCAATCAGAATCGACTCGGCGGCCATCGCCAGGCAGAGATCGTCGCCCAGCCCGGTGATGCGAGCGACCTTCACGCCCGCCTCGGGCCGGAACTCGAACGTCGTCACAACCGGCCCGGGATTGATCTGCGTCACCTGTCCATTCACGCCAAACTCGGCGCACTTTTCAACCAGGACTTTGGCCTCTTCGCGCAGAGCCTCCTCGCGCACGACGGTGTGATCGTCGTTGCGATAGAGCAGCGACGAAGGCGGCAGCTTGTAGCCGCGCACGCTCTTGGGCACGATCGTCACCGGCTTGATGTCCGCATCGGCGCGCTTGCCGAAGGAGATGCTGCCGTCGGCAGGAGCAGCCGGAGGCGCTTCCACTGCCTTCTTCTTAGGTGGCTCCGCGACAGGCGCTTTGGCGGGCTCGTCGAAGAAGCCTCGACTGCTGAAGTTCGACTCGTCATCGACGGCGCGGACCGGCGCGGCTGCCTTTGCCAGCGCCTCCGCATAAGGAGCGGCGGCGGCTGTCGCTGTGCTCAGAGCAGTCACGGGAGGAGCATCGACCATCGTGCGCGGCATCGCCTGCCACACCGAAGACGGCGCAGGTGCGTGCTCAGGTTCAGGCTCGACTACCTTGACGCGCTTTCTGCGGCTCAGCCAGCCGAAGAGGCTGCCCAGCAGCGTACTGGCGGGTTCTTCGGCCTTGCGCGCGGCAGCTTCCTCCTGCTCTCGCGTGCGACGCGCCTTCATCTCGGCAAGTTCGCGCTTGCTGCCATAGGTCTCGACGTCAACCTGCGCACCTTTGCGACGCGCACGCCGCTCGGCCCACCACAGCCACAGCCGCTCGATGAACCCAAACCGCGCCGTGGCCCATTCGCGTGCCGTGTTGAAGGTAAACGTGGTGGTGAGGTAGAGCGACAAAGCCACCATCAGGAGCAGGACAATGCAGGCCCCCGGCAGGTTCAGGTACTCGACCAGAAAGTCAGAGAGCAGCCGTCCGCTGACGCCCTCGATGGGTAGCGTGCCGCGCCACAGCATGTGGCCCGGAAGCAGCCCAATCGCCGCCGGAGCGAAGACCACCCACATGCCCAGGCCGATAAACTTTGCCCGCGTGGAGCCCACGGGCCGCGAGCGAAACCAACTGACCCCCAGACGCCCCAGCATCAGCGGCAGAAAAAATGCAGCCACGCCAATCAGTTGCAGCAGCGCGTCAGCAACGTAGGCCCCCACCTGCCCGGTCCAGTTATGCGCAGGCCTCCCCACGGCATACGCGCCGACGGTATTGAATGAGGGATCGGTCGGCGTATAGCTGACCAGCGCCAGCAGCAACGGCAAGGCCGCGCCAAAGAGGACAATGAGGCCGAGAATCTCATTCAGACGGCGGTGCCGGGTCGGTGACGAAACGAGTCGTAGCGGTTTCATGGGAGCCTTTATTCGGAGTACGCGCGGCCTCGCTCGCACCACGCGCAACCTTCGCGCCGAGGCCGTAACCACCAGAGCACCTTCGATTATCCCAGAGCAGCAACCTAGCCGAGGGAAATCTCGGCCCCGGGGTATCCGAATACAAACCCGCTGTGCAAACCCGTGCGCGGACCCGGCATCTATCTGGTTAACAAACCGCCGCCTGACGCCTGTATGGGTCAGCGGTCCTTAGTGCCGGTTGGCGGGGGAGCGGGATTTTCGCGATTTCTCCCGCCTGCCGCCGGTGGAGGAGAATCGCACGCAGCCGACGGACCCCGCCAATCGACAACGCTCCGAACGAGGTTTCCCATGTCTACAGACGCAGGCAGACAGCACGAGATGGTTCTCGCCCTTGAGGCCGTCATCAACGCGCTTCACGACAGCCAGAGAGGCTTCGCCGACCTGGGCGACCATCTGAAAGACGACGCGCTCAAACGGCACTTCCTCGCCGAGTCGCTGAAGCGCGCCGGCTTTCGCGGAGACCTGGAGGAGACGCTGCATCAAAACGGCGTCCATGACATCAACGAGAACGGCACCGCCGCCGGGGCCGTCTATCGCGTCTGGGGCGACCTGAAAGCCCGCCTGGGCGGAAGTGACCACACCCTGCTTGCCACAGCAGAAAAGGCGGAAGACGCAGTTGCGGGAGTCTACGCCGATGCGCTCAAAGGCGAACTGCCCTTGCCGGTCCGCGAGCTGCTGGCGACCCAGCAGGCCCACATCCTCGCCACACGCGACTCCATCCGAAGCCAACGCGAAGCGCCAGTGGCAAAGTGAAACGGCCGGCTTGTGCCCTTACCTGCGGAATGCCTGATGAAGTCCACAAAGATTCCCTCAGAGCCTAAACAGGCTGCAAAGGCTAAACACGCTGCGGAAAGCCTCTATCTACGTGCTTTTCGGTGGGAGCGCAGTGCTTGATCCCTGCGAAAAGGCCTGCAAATTCAAGGGCTTTAGAGCAGATTGCGTATCGCTGTGCAGTAGCCTTCCAAGGGCCAAAGGCCCGACAACATACCAGCCTGGGCCGGAGGCCCAGGTTCATGATGGCAGAACATGAAAGGGCTGAAAGCCCGATACATCATTCTCGCTGCATACCATCGAGAAATCTGCTTTAGCCCTGCGCTCCCACCGAAAAGCAGGGATGGCGAGTTTTTCCGCAGCCTGTAAAGCCGTGCCCTTAACAAAACTTAGCCTAATCAGAGGCTCTCTACCGCAGTTTGGCGATCCAGTAGCCGAACAGCGCCAGCCCGAACGCGGCGGCGGCAAAGGTAACTTTCTGCCTCTGAAGATAGCGTATGCGTCCCGAGGTCATCCGCGGCAGCAGCGGCGCACCGATGGCGAGGCCGGAGAGAAATCCGCCAAGGTGGGCGAAGTTGTCCACCCGCACAATGCTCGTAAAGTTCGCGCCAACGCCAAGCACCAGGTTCAGCACTGCAAACCATATCACCGACCTCCGCAGCCGTTTCAACTCGTACCAGGGAATCGGCAGCTTGCGGTTGGAGAGCAACACAATCAAGATGCCCGCGATGCCGAAGACGGCTCCCGACGCGCCTGCTCCCACGAAGATCTGCATCGGCCCGTGGCGCATCAGAGCATCGACCACGCTAAAGCCCGTGCTCAGCAGATTGCCGGCAATGCCCGTCAGCACGTAAACGGCAACCAGCCCCATTGGACCAAGCAGAGGCTCGCCCAACAATCCCAGATTCCAGAGACACCACATGTTCACGGCAATGTGAATGATGCCGACGTGAACAAAAGTCGCCGTAAGCAGGCGATACCATTGGCCGTGCAACACCAGCACCGGTACATTGGCGCCGTAGTGAACCAGTTGCATGGGCGTCGGGTCGGTGGGCGAGACGCCGTTGAGCACCATCCACAGATAGACCGCGCAGTTGATGCCGACCAGCAGATAGGTTCCCGGAGCCGCGAGCACGTTCCATCCAGTCATACGCGAGTTGGGGCGCGAAGCCTCCTTCTCGTAGTCGGGCATGGGGCGGTGGTGGCCCGCTCCTTCGGGAGCAGGCGGAAGGACCTCACCTTGTGGCTCGTATGGGGACGGCATGTGCTTCTAATACGCTAACGTGTGCCGCGCGCAATGACAAATATGTCCGAAATATAAGTTGTCCAGGAAGCTGCCCTACGCCGCTTTGGTGAAGCGGTCGCGGATTTCCGCGGGGATACGCTGCTGCACGAAGTTGCCCAGGAAGCCGGGCAGCGGCGTGGCGATCGCCACCAGCACCCACATCAGCGCGGAGAACAGGACACCGGCGACGGCAACGGCCTCCAGCGAGATGGCCACCGCGTGGGTCGGGTTCAGCCGCACCTGGATGGTGAAGATGTGGGTAATCAGCTCGACCCTGTGGATGACGACGGCGGCCAGCAGAAAGGCCACAATCGACAGCGTGCTGACGGCAAGCAGCAGCACGTCGATGGCGCGGGCGATGTTCTGGCGGCGGCGGCAATGCCCGCACTCCCGCAGGTGCTCTTCGTAATCGGTGCGCATCGCCGGCGACAGCCCCGAGATGTCGTACCTCCACCCCGAAAGAATGTCTCCAACGACCTGATCGACGCACTGCGTATGGCGCGGGCGTCGGCTGGCGGGAAATTCCAAGGCTGTCTTTTTCATCGGCTTTTTCATTCTATCTTCTTTGACCGTTTGCACCAGAGAAAAGATGTGCCGGGTAATCAACCCGGGAATTCCGCAAGCCGGAACCTACAAACAGATTGATTCCAAATGACTTTCCTGGCTGGCAAGCACCAGCCGATTGCTGACTGGACCCATGCGGTCGCCCAGCGCCTGCTCGGCCGACATCCTCGCCAGCTCGGGGGCGTTGTTGGACTCCGACAGGTGGCCCAGCACGATGTGGCTCGCGTGGCCGTCGTAGTCGTTCTCAAGAAACTCCGCCGTCGCGTGGTTCGAGAGGTGCCCGACACGCGAGAGCACCCGCTGCTTGACCGACCAGGGATACGGCCCGTCGCGCAGCATCTCCAGGTCGTGGTTCGATTCGAGCAGCAGCACGTCGATCCGCCGGAGCGCGGCCTTGACGTTGGGCGGCACATAGCCCAGGTCCGTGGCCAGGGCCATGCGGATGCCCTCCGACTCGAAGACGAAGCCGCACGGGTCGGCTGCGTCGTGCGGGATCGTGAACGATGAAATGTCAATGTCACCGATGGAAAAATCCGACCCGGCGCGGAAGTACTCGACGGCGGGAAGCTCGGCGGGGCCGGCCTTTTTCGCGGGCGCGGCGGCAACCTCTCGAACGTCGGGATCGGCCCCGGCGTAGATGCGCCGCGTGCGGTTCAGGGTCGAGTCGAGCGCCTCGGCCTCGGCCGAGATGTGCGCAATCGAAGCGGCTTCGGTGGAAGGGTTGTATGCGCCTGCCTCCTTTTCGGCAGTTGCGCAGGCACGCTCTTCCTTCTCGCGCTGGATGTGCTCCAGCCACCTGGAGTACGTCATCGTCGTGCGTGGGGTGAGCATCCGCACCCATGCCTGATGGGTCGGCTCGGTAAAAAACACGGGAATCTTCAGCTTGCGCGCCAGCACGCTCAGCCCGCTGACGTGGTCGATGTGCTCGTGGGTAATCAGGATCGCGTTTAGCGTGGAGGCGTCTTCGCCTGCCAGCGCCATGCGCTTGAGCAGCTCGCGGCAGGAAAGGCCCGCGTCCACCAGGATGCGCGTCCGCGCGCTGGAGATGACGGTGCTGTTGCCCTTGGAACCCGAGGCTAACACCGTCATCCGCATCATCTGTCAAGGATACGCCGTGCGTCTGTGGGTTTTCCGGTCCGGTAGCTGATTTGGTTCAACCGCTACTTCGCCGCCGACCTGAGCGGCGCGAGGAAGTTCACCGTCGAGCGCATGACCACTTCGTCGTTCTGGTTGAAGGCGAGTGTGCGCGTGCGCACCACGCCGAACTCCTTGCGCGAGTTCGACTGCCGCACGCCCACGACTTCGATCTCCGTATGGATGGAGTCGCCCGGACGCACCGGCTTGGTCCAGCGCATCTCCTCGACACCCGCGCCGATCATGCCTCCCGCAACGTTCAGGCTCTGCACTCGGAGCCGCATCACGATGGCCGCCGTCAACCAGCCGGAGGCGGCCAGGCCCTTGAAGAACGAGTTCTCGCCGGCAGCCTCGTCCAGATGGAACGGCTGCGGATCGTATTTGCTGCCAAACTCCTTGATCTCTTCGGCCGTCACCTTGACCCCGCCCAGCGACGCAAACTTCTGCCCTACGTAAAAGTCCTCAAAGTACAGCTCTTTCGGCATGGTCTCTCCTGATGGCTAAAAGTGTACGGGATGAGCAACAACGCTGGCCATCCAGAGGCGTTCGTTTACCGGATGCGCAGATAGCCCTGATACGCAACCCATGCCATCGCAGCCAGCAGCAGAAGGCCGCGAACGCGCGTCCACAGCTCGAAGGCGAGCCAGCGCCCTCCGCGTCCGGTTCCCTCGACGCGGCTTCGGCGCGGACCCACGCGGCTCACCCACCGGAAGTACGTGCCCGGAGAGACCAGCATCAGCGCGCCCGTCGCCGTGAAGAACACGCACAGTAGAACCAGCCCGATTTCGGTGAGTACATTCTTCATCAATTTAAGAATAAGTATAGAAGCCGCGCCCGCTCTTGCGCCCCAGCCACCCTGCATCGACCATACGCACCAGCAGCGGGCAGGGGTTGTACTTCGGGTCGCCGAGCCCTTCGGCCAGCACGCGCATGATGTCCACGCAGACATCGAGACCGATGAAATCGGCCAGCGTCAGCGGCCCCATAGGGTGAGCCATGCCCAGCACGAACACCTTATCCACCGCCTCGGCCGTCGCCACGCCCTGCATCACCGTGTAGACGGCCTCGTTGATGAGCGGCATCAGCACACGGTTCGAGACAAACCCCGCCGCATCGTTCACCTCGACCGGCGTCTTTCCCAGCCGCACGGCCAGCGCGTGGACTACGTCGGACGTCTCCTGCGTCGTCTGCAACCCACGAATCACTTCGACCAGTTGCATCACAGGCACGGGATTGAAGAAGTGCATTCCGATGACCTGCCCGGGCCGCTTCGTTGCCGCGGCCAGCTTCGTAATCGAGATGCTCGATGTGTTCGAAGCGAAAATCGCGCCCGCAGGCAGCAGGCGGTCAAGCCCACGGAAGATCTCCGACTTGACGGCAAACCGCTCGGTCGCGGCTTCAATGACCAGTTCTGACTGGACGAGATCGTCAAGGCTGGTTGTGGGCACGATGCGCGAGCGCGCCTCGTCGGCCTGCTCGGCGGTCAGCTTCTGCTTGGCCACCTCGCGCGCCATGTTGGCACGGATGACGTCGAGTCCACGATAGAGCGCCGTGTTGTCTACGTCGTAGAGCAGCACCTTGAGCCCAGCCCGCGCCGAGACGTGGGCAATCCCGTTGCCCATCGTTCCCGCGCCGATGACTCCGATTGTTCTGATCTCCGCCATACGCAACCTCACCGATTCCGCGAGTGTAGCAGTTCGGCAGGGCATAGAAAACGACCGCAGATTACACGGATAGCGCGGATAAAACGAGTCGTGCGGCTTTGCGGCAGAATGACAATGCGATGCGCAAAATCGCTGAACGAAGAGCTGCAGCCGGTTCCTATTCCCTACACCCTATTCCCTACACCCTATTCCCTACACCCTGCTCCCTGCTCCCTGCCCCCTGCCCCCTGCCCCCTGCCCCTTACAAAGCTACAGCCACCAGCAGCACCGTGATATTGTCGTGCCCGCCATTGGCGTTGGCGGCGGCAACCAGCGCATCGCAGCCGCGCTTGAGCACTGTCTTTGTATAGGGAGCGGGCAGCGCGGCGAGAACGTTCGCAATCTCTTCGTCGTCCAGCTCGTGCATCAGGCCGTCGGACGCGAGCAGATACAAGTCATTAGGGTGCGGCCTGTGGCTCTGAATCTCCGGTTGCACCATGGGCTGCGAACCTATGGCTCGCGTGATGAGATTCCGCATGGGCGAGCGGGCGGCCTCGGCGGCGGTAATCTGCCCGGCGCGCATCTGCTCTTCGACCAGCGAGTGGTCCTCGGTGAGCCGCTCCAGCCGGTTGCGCCGCCAGCGGTAACAGCGGCTGTCGCCTACGTGCGCGAGCCAGAGCGTGGCCGGGTCGGTCGCACGCGAGTTGACATGACGACGCGCACCCGACTTGCTGCCGTTTGGCACCGGAACATGAAGCAGCGTCACGAGCGTCGTGCCCATGCCCGCCAGCCGCGCCGATTGCCGAGACTCGCGGTACACCGCATGGTTCGCCGCTCCGATGGCCGCGCTCAACCGCGCCTCGGGCTTGAGTGGAGACTTGCCGTTCGGCGTGACCGGGGCAAGATGTTCGAGCAGCGTCTCCGCCGCGAGATGGCTGGCGATCTCGCCCGCCGCCGCGCCGCCCATGCCGTCGCAGACGACGTAGACACCAGCCTCCGGCGAAGCCGCGCAGGCGTCCTCATTGCCGTGGCGCACACGGCCACGGTCCGACAGCATGGCATAAATTAAATGGTTCGCAGACATTCCCAGGCGCAAAAGTGGTCCGCAAAAAACGATACACGGTCACGCGGCGGCAACCAAGATTACGTTAGTGTTAGGCGTGGGAGACGTTTCGATGAATCGCATCATCCTCGGCGACAACCTGGGCATTCTTGCCGCCATGCCCTCCGGCTCCGTGCCGCTCATCTACATTGATCCGCCCTTCAACACGGGCAAGCGTCAGGCGCGACGGCAGTTGAAGACCGTGCGCGACGAAGCCGGCGACCGCGTCGGGTTCGGCGGACGCCGCTACCGCACCGAGGTGCTCGACCACCCCGCCGCCTCCGGCTACCTCGATCAGTTCGACGACTTCCTCGGCTTCCTGCGCCCGCGCCTGGTCGAAGCGCACCGCATTCTCGCGCCCACCGGCTCGTTTTTTCTTCACATCGACTACCGCGAGGTCCACTACTGCAAGGTCATGCTCGATGAGATCTTCGGGCGCAACTCGTTTCAGAACGAGATCATCTGGGCCTACGACTATGGCGCGCGCTCGACCAGGCGATGGCCCGCAAAACACGACAACATCCTCTGGTACACGAAAGACCCGGAGAACTACACCTTCAACCTCGACGCCTGCGACCGCATTCCGTACATGGCTCCCGGGCTCGTCGGCCCGGAAAAGGCCGCGCGCGGCAAGACGCCTACCGACGTCTGGTGGCACACCATCGTCTCGCCCACCGGCAAGGAGAAGACGGGCTACGCCACGCAGAAGCCGCTCGGCATCCTTGAACGCATCGTCAAGGTCCACTCCAATCCCGGCGACGCAGTGCTCGATTTTTTCGCAGGCAGCGGAACCACGGGCGAGGCCGCCGGGCGGCATGGCCGCAACTTCGTCCTCATCGACCAGAACCCCGCCGCGCTCGCCGTGATGGAACGGCGGCTTAAGCAGTACGCCCCCCGGAGCGAACACTCGTGCTCCGTGGGCACAATCTGAGGCCGCTACTGAGCGCGGGCCTGGCTCTCGGCAAAGTCACCGATCACCGGCAGCTTGAACCACTCGCCCTTGCTCGCCTTCAGGATGCACATCAGCCATGCGATGAAGAACGCAATGCCAATGCCGAGGCCGACAAAGAAAAACAGGACCCCGATCAGCGGGATAAAGTGCAGAACAAGCTGCAGGATCATCAGGGCAATCCATACCACGATGTACGCCACGCACAGCCCGATGGACTGAAATGAGTGAAAGCGCACCAGCGGCATCTTCTTGTATGGATCAACCACCAGGAAAATGATTGCAGGAATGATGGTGAGGTAAGAGATGGCCGCAGCCGCAGTCTCCGACAGCCCGCCGGAACCGGCGGCCGCGCCCTGCGGCGGGTAGCCGCTTTGCGGAGGCGGATAACTGCCCTGCGGAGGAGCGTATCCGGACGAAGCAGCCGATGGTGGCGGATAGGCCGACGGCGTCGATACCGGCTCATACGGGTTCTGCTGCGGCGCGGCGGACGCGCCCTGCACAGGACTTCCGCAATTCGTGCAAAACGTATTCTGGGGCCCCACTTCGGCATGGCATACAGGACACTGCATGGTTGGCTCCTCTCCCAGTTCCGAGGCCGGCATTTTCAGCAAATGCAGCCGCAAAACCGGCCCCGCATTGGTGCTACACAGCATACCTGAGCCGTGGTCCCGGTCAATGCTCTTTTTCGTGCGGGCCGCAAAATCGGTGGCACGCGGAAAACGCCTCCCCGCGCCTGAGAGCACCAAGTAGAATCGTGGGATGAAATATCTGGTCGCCCTTCTGGCCCTTGCCGGCCTCTACGTCTCGATCACAGCACTGCGCATCCACTACATGGACCCCGGCCTGGCCCCTCCCTGCGCCGTGACGGAAAAGTTCGACTGCGGCGCGGTCAACCACAGCCGCTTCGCCGTCTTCCCGCCCAAGACCTTCGATGAGGCCCCCGGCAAACACCACATCCCGGTGGCCACCATCGGCATCATCGGCTATGGGCTGATCTTCCTGCTCGCGCTCGCAGGCCGCTGGTGGCTGGTCTTCGAGGCGGCCCAGATCGGCTTCCTCTGCGCCGCCTTCCTCAGTTATATCGAGGCTTACGTCATGGAGAAGTGGTGCATCTACTGCCTGTGGTCGCAGGGCATTATGACGGCCATCCTGCTCGCCTCAATCGTCGCCCTCGTACTGCGCTGGCGACGACAGCAGAAGCAACCGGCCTACTGAGACCATGCATTATTGCGCGGATGCATCCTCCGCGCCCGCGCCCATCAGAACGAGCGAGCGTTGCGCGAAGGGCGAGTAGACCAGCAGCGCCGTACACGCCAGCGCAAGGCCGAAGTTGATGTGGTGGATCAGCAGAAAGGGCGCCAGCGACCACGCCATATCCAGCAGAAGAAGGACAGGCCATATCTTCAGGAATTTTTTCTGAAATCCCGGAGCGTGAAAGAGCACCGCTGAGACCAGAAAGGCGCGGACCGGAATCAGCAGCGCAGCCGTCACGATCATGACGATGAACGTCTCGGTGGCAAACGTCAGCCGCGAAAGTATCTCGCTGATCTCCGCCAGATTGGCCAGTGCGCCGACATAGAAGCCGATATACATCAGTTGCAAAAGGATGAAGAGCGTCTGCACAACGGTGTGCGAACTCTTCGGCAGGTCGTCCGGAGTGGCCAATACGCGATCCAGCAGGGTCGGGGTTGCATCCCGAATCTCCGCCGGAGGCTCCGGCTGCCTTGTGGCCGCCTCCGGTGCATCCTCAGCGGACTCGATCCGCTCCACCGGGGCAACGAAGCGGTAGCCGCGCCGTGCCAGCGTCTCGACAAACCTCGGGCTGCCGGCCTTGTCGCCAAGCGCGTCGCGCAGCCGGTTCACCGCCGAATTCACGCCGTGTTCGTAATCGACGAACGTCCCCTCGGGCCAAAGCGCGCGGCTGATCTCCTCCCGCGTCAGCATCTCGCCGGGACGCTCCAGCAGCATCGCCAGCACCTGAAAGGGCTGCGCGTGCAGCCTGATGCGCACACCGTTGCGACGCAGCTCCCCCGTGGCGGAGTCAGCCTCGAACGCTCCGAAGCGATACCTTCTGGTTGGCCGCGAATCTGGCTGCAGGTCTGTCATCGGGGTTCAGTGTACCGAATGCAATGCACGATTCAACCCGTCAACTCGCGTGAGAACTTTTAGGAAGCCATGCTCCTGCCGCCATTTACACCGTGAGGAACCTTTCTTGCCGCGTGAGGTCCCTTGCATTGCTTCTCCGCGCCGGAACCGGCAGGATGCCTACATGAACAGACGCCTCAGTCCGTTATTCCGAGTGGCATCGGCGGTCTGCCTCCTGCCGTGCCTCGTCAGCGCGTCTCACGCGCGAGGCGAAGGACCAACCGCCGCCGCAAGTGCAGCCTTCGATGCATATAGCAAGGCAGTTGAGTCGAGGCTCGCCGAGCAGCATCGCTCACCAGACAGCTTCCTCGCTTTCTCCAACCCGGCAAAAGAGGCGGCCCGTCTGCGAGCCGGAGAGTTCGTCATCGAGCAGGTTACACCGCCGCAGGACGCGAATCTTCCCGGCGCCATGCTCCACCACTGGCGCGGCACGGCCTTCGCTCCCGGAGCAACGGCTGCCGACTTCGTGCGCCTGATGCAGGACTACAACGCCTACCCTCAAAACTTCGCGCCGGACGTGATTCAGGCCAAGGCGCTCACGCCGCCGGGCAACCACATGCAGGCATGGATGCGCGTGCGCCAGAAGCACGTCATCACCGTGGTCATGGACACAACCTATGACGTCACCTTCGACCAGCTTGATCCGCAGCACGGTTACAGCATCTCGCACAGCACGCACATCGACGAGATCGGTTCGCCCGGAACGGCCGGCGAACATGTGCTCACACCCGGCGAAGAGCACGGTTTCCTGTGGCGGCTCGACACCTACTGGAGCTACGAGCAGCGCGACGGCGGTCTCTACCTGCAAATCGAGACCATCTCGCTGACGCGCTCCATTCCTCTGGGCCTCGGCTGGGTCATCGGGCCTTACGTCAAAAGCGTCCCGCGCGAATCGCTCGAGTTCACGCTCCGCGCGGCTTGTGACGCGCTGAAAAATCCGGCGCATAACATCTCTCTCGGAAAGGCATCCTCACGATGAGCACCCAGACTGTCGTACCGAATACGAAGACGTCATTCGCCCAGGCGCACCGTGTCAATCAATCGCTGACAGCCGCGCTCGAAAAGCGTGCCCTGACGTGGATGGCCGAGCGCGCACCGCGCTGGCTCACCTCCGACCAGCTCACCGCACTCGGCTTCGTAGCACAGATTGGCGCTGGAGCCTGCTATGCGCTCTCCCGCTACGACCGCCGCTTCCTGCTGCCGGTGATCGCGTGCATCGCGCTCAACTGGTTCGGCGACAGCATGGACGGCACGCTGGCCCGCGTTCGTCGCCAGCAGCGCCCGCGCTACGGCTTCTACGTGGACCACATCGTGGACATCCTCGGCTCGGTCGCGCTGATGTGCGGCCTCGGCCTCTCGGGACTCGCGCACTGGTGGGTGGCCATCGCCATGCTGGTCGCATTTCTGCTGCTGGCGGGCGAAAGCTATCTGGCCACCTACACCCTGTCGCGCTTCCAGCTCTCGCAGGGCTTCTTCGGCCCCACCGAACTCCGCATCCTGCTGATCGCCGGTACGCTTGCGCTGCTGCGGAGTCCCTACGCCTACGTCTTTGGTCACAAGCTGCTGCTGTTCGACCTGGGCGGAGCGATTGCCGCAGCCTGCATGTTCGCCATCGTCATCGTCCTCAGCGTGCGCCACACGGCTCAGCTCTACCGCGAGGAGCCGCTCCGGTGAAGACCCTGCTGCGCTGGTGCAAATTCAATCTGGTAGGCGCAATGGGCATGGCCGTGCAGCTTGCCGCGCTCGCGTTCTTCAACCGCTGGAGCGGCGGCCACTATCTCGTCGCCACTGCTGCCGCCATCGAGCTGACGCTGCTCCACAACTTCGCCTGGCACCTGCGCTATACATGGCGCGACCGCAGCGACGGCTCCACGCTTGCGCAGCTCGTCCGCTTTCACCTCTCGAACGGACTGGTCTCGATGGCCGGCAACCTCGTGCTGATGCGCCTGCTGGTCGAAGAGGCACACCTGCCCGTGCTTAGCGCAAACGCCCTTGCCATTCTCTCGTGCTCCATCGTGAACTTCTGCCTGGGAGACAGTTGGGTCTTTGCCCCGCAGCGCAACGCAGAGGCGCTTTAGCGAATCACTGCTGTTAGTCCTGGTCCCCGCTTTCTGTTGTAATTCCATTTTTTGTTGTCACTTCATTTTTGCTGTCACTCCATTTTGTTGTAATTCCACTTTTTGTTGTCATTCCCGAAGGGAATCTGCGTTTCGCATCTGCCGCTGCAAGCTATACCTATATGGCCAATCCTCTAGCCCGGGTAGCGCCCCGCTCGTCCTTCATCTAACCTGAACAGGCATCAGACTGAACGAAGGACGGAGACCATGTGGCCCAAAGTGCTTGCGCAGTTGTTTGAACTGCTTCCTCATCTCGCGCGGCTGGTTCCCATGGCCGACAAGTTCTTCGCCTTGCGCACCGCCGCGGAAAAGGCCAACGAGGCGGCAATGGCCGCGATGGCCGAAGGTGTGCGCGGCGACCTCGGCCAGCTTACCGAGGCGCACTCCGGCCTCTATCGCCAGTTGCAGGAGCAGAGCGCGCAGCTCGCAGCCGTGGCCAAAGACGTCCAACGATCCCGCCAGACAGTCGAAGACCACGCCCAGCGCATGGAGGCGCTCGAACGGCAGATGAAGTCGCTCGGCCGCTGGGTGAAGGCCGGAGTCGGCCTTACGTTCGTCGTGCTGGCCATGATGATCTGGCTGATCCTGCCCGTCAAGTGACCGTCCGCGTAAAATCAAATTTATGGGAATCAGCCGTGAAGAGGCTCTTGACTGCTACAGGAGCGATGATTTGATTGGCCTGGGCATGGAAGCGGATGCGGTCCGCCGCAGACTCCATCCAGAAAACGTCGTCAGCTATGGAGTCGAAGACAGGATCGACTGTGCCGAGCCGCAGGAAGCTATCCTCAGGTCGCTGGACGACGTTGTCGAATCCGATGCGACCGCCGTCAGGATTTCGTGCGCCGCACAGCCGCATCACAACGTCGCCTGGTTCGAGTCGCTCTTCAAGGCCATCAAACACCGGCATCCCGGTCTCGATCTCTACGGCCTCTCGGCAGCCGAGATCATCGAGATTGCGAAGGTCTCCGGTCTTGATCTTCGAGCAACGATTGCGCGGCTCCGCGATGCCGGACTCGACACAATCGCAGGAGATGGTTGTGCCGATCATGAAGGCTGGCTCGCCGTCCACGAAGCCGCTCACCGCCTCGGCCTCCGCACGACGGCTGGCCTGACCTTCAGCACCGGCGAGACGCTTGAACACCGTCTCGACCATCTTGCCTCCATCCGCCGTCTTCAGAATGCAACGGGAGGTTTCACCGCATTTGTGCCGCAGGTAGCTGCCGCCAAAGCATTGGACGAACCCACGGCTGTCGAATACCTGAAGACGCTGGCCATCGCCCGCATGTTCCTCGACAACATCGAAAACATCCAGTCCAGCCTCGGGGCCGCCGACCTGAAGGTGCTTCAGGTCTCTTTCCGCTTCGGCTGCAACGATGCGGGCAACACAACCGCAGAGGAGACCTTGCGCTACGCCATCCGCGATGCCGGGTTCAAACCAGCCCAGCGCGATGCACTCTACCGCGCCATGTTTCTTAACTGAGCGCATTTCTATCAGCTAGCGCAGCGGATAAACAGCCAGTGGATCTCTGATTCAGTCGTGGCTTTGAAGGGACATGGCTTCAGAGTGTGCTGAAAAAGTCTGGTTTGCTTAAGGGCACGCCTTCAGAGCCTGTCCTGAGCGCAGTCGAAGGATGCCGCAATCGCCGCAGAATCAGCGCGGCTTTAGAGTCTGCGGAAAAATGCGCGCTTTATGCTTTTCGGTGGGAGCGCAGGGCTTCAGCCCTGCGAAAATCCCAGCAAATTCAAGGGGCTTCAGCCCGGGTCTTTCTGCAAAGCCGCCCGACGAACTTTTTCCGCAGCCTCTAAAGCCGCTGAGGTACGCCTTTCTCTTCGTCAATGACTTTTTCAGCCCCTCTTCCGCCGCGCCGTAATGCCCTCGATTCAACCAGGCTTCAGCCTCTGAGGGAATTGCCTCGGACTTAATCAGACCATCCCCTGGCTCTATCCGGCGTACTGCGCGACCCTCCGCGCGGTTGCCGTTCTTCCCGGCACCGCGATTCGCGTAAAATCGGGTTCGAGCACTCACCTTTTGCCGGAGCAGCCTCCTGTCTTCTTTCGTTCCATCAATTCCGTCCGCGCTTGCCATGCTGGCCGACCAGCACGGCTTTGCCCACTATTGGAAGACGCACTACGCCAACACAACCTTCGAGCACCTCTATCGCTGGAACACGTTCGATACGTGCATGTTGATTCCGTACTTCGTGGTGATGATCATCCTCGCCTTCTACGGCATTCATCGCTACCAACTGGTCTGGCTCTACTACCGGAACAAGAAAAAGCAGGCAAGGTGGAATGAACCGCCCGCGCGGTTTGCCGAAGACCAACTCCCGTTTGTCACCATCCAGTTGCCCATCTTCAACGAGCAGTTCGTCATCGACCGGCTGATCGACGCGGTGTGCAGGCTGGACTATCCGCGCGACCGCTTCGAGATTCAACTGCTCGATGACTCCACCGACGAAACCCGGCAGGTAGCCCGCGAGATCGTCGAACGCTACGCGCGCGGCTTCGCCGGCATGGACCCGCAGCCCATCGTCTACCTGCACCGCACCAACCGTCACGGCTACAAGGCCGGCGCGCTCGACGAGGGCCTCAAGGTCGCACGCGGCGAGTTCGTCGCCATCTTCGACGCCGACTTCGTGCCTCCGCGCGAGTGGGTGATGCAGGTCATCCACCACTTCGCCGAGCCCGAGATTGGCATGGTGCAAACGCGATGGACGCACCTGAACCGCGACTACAGCTTCCTGACACAGGTCGAGGCGATCCTGCTCGACGGCCACTTCGTGCTCGAGCATGGCGGCCGCAGCCGCTCGGGCGTCTTCTTCAACTTCAACGGCACCGCAGGCATGTGGCGGCAAAAGACAATCGGCGAAGCGGGCGGCTGGCAGCACGACACGCTCACCGAAGACACCGACCTGAGCTACCGCGCGCAGATGGTCGGCTGGAAGTTCAAATACCTCCAGGACGTCGAGTGCCCGGCGGAGTTGCCCATCGAGATGACCGCCTTCAAGACCCAGCAGGCGCGCTGGGCCAAGGGCCTCATCCAGACCGGCAAGAAGATTCTGCCGCGCGTGCTCACGAGCGACGTCGGCTGGCACACCAAGCTCGAAGCCTGGTATCACCTGACGGCCAACATCAGCTACCCGCTGATGATCATCCTGAGCGTGCTGCTGATGCCCGCGATGATCATCCGCAGTTGGCAGGGCTACATTCAGATGCTCCTGATCGACTTTCCGCTGTTCATGGCGAGCACGGCATCCATCTCGACCTTCTATCTCGTCAGCCAGAGGGAGTTGTTTCCCAAGACCTGGTACAAGACGTTCCTCTACGTGCCCTGCCTGATGGCGCTCGGCGTGGGCCTTTCGATTACCAACACCAAGGCCGTGATGGAGGCGCTGTTCGGTATCAAGAGCGCTTTTGCCCGCACGCCGAAGTATCGCGTGAAGGAGAAGGGCGAAAAGTCGAAGGCGAAGGTCTACCGGAAACGGCTGGGCATTGTGCCCTGGATCGAGTTGGCCATCGGCTGCTTCTTTGCCTGGACCGTGTGGTACGCTGTCTCGACCGAAAACTACTTCACAGTGCCTTTTCTATTGCTGTTCGTGTACGGGTACTGGTACACAGGATTGCTGAGTCTGCTGCAAGGCCGGTTTGAGCGCGGCGGCACCGCCGGCCAGGCAATTCACGAGAAGCCGTATCCGCTGGGGATTTAGCCGCGACCGCACGAGGGCACGTCAATGATTAATGGCACGTTCATTCTGTTTGCACTGGCCCTGGGATATGCGGTGGCGGTCGGACTCCTGATGCTGGCCACCTTCGGCATCACCAAAGCCGCACCCGCATTTGTGGTGAAGGATCACCTGCTGAAGGCGCGTTACCGCTTCCTGCAGGAGTTGGTCTGGCTCATCTGCGTGGCGGTGGGCAGTTACGCATCGGCCTGGGTTGCGGTCCTGACAACCCACCCCTGGCTCGTCGCCGTGGCACTGATCTCCGTCCTGCTGGTCATGCTGTGGAGCAATACCTGGGAGATGGCGCAGCGCGGCCTGGGACATCAGGTAGCGATGAGCTTGACGACGGTCATCGGCGTAAGCATCGGCTTCGGCATTCATCTGCGATAAAGCTTGGTTACGGGCATGGCTTCACAGGCTGCGCGAAAAGCCAGCCCGTTAAGGGCACGGGTTTACCCGTGCCGCGGACGTTTCATCTGCTGTGGGGCTTTAGAGCAAATTGCGTGTCGCTGTGCAGTAGCCTTCCAAGGGCCAAAGGCCCGACTACATACCAGCCTGAGCCGGAGGCCCAGGTTCATGATGGCAGAACATGAAAGGGCTGAAAGCCCGACACATATTTCTCGCTGCATACCATCGAGAAATCTGCTTTAGAAGCGAATACCGAAGGTGACGGGAATCCACGTGGTCCGGGCGCTCGCTTGCGGGAAAACATTGGAGTAATTCGGACTCGGGGGTGGACCGGATGTGCCGTCATAGTATGGCCGAGGCTTGTTGTCGGTCCACACATAGCGCGCCTCGACGTAGAGGCGCTGGCTGGCCCAGCGGGAGAGCTTGTAGGTAAAGCCGAAGCCTCCATTCACGCCAAAGGCGTTGCTGGTATACCAGTCGATGGGCTGGTCAGCCCGGCAGGTGTAATAGCCATAGTAGTAGTCGTAGCACGTGCCGGTCGTCGCAGTCGTGAACACGCTGTACTTGTGATAGAAGCCGGCGCCGCCGATGACATAGGCTCCGAAGGTGTCCGAGGTGTAGTAGTTCACGATGGGGTCGAGCGTGAAAGACCAGTCCTTGACGCTGCCGCCGAGTTGCGTGAGCGGTGAGCAGAAGCCATCCGCTTGATCCGCAGGGGTACAAAAGCTGTTGTACAAGGCAAGTTGTTTGTTGAGGGTGCTGGTCGTAAAGCCGAATTTGTCATAGTCGAACTGAAGCAGGACACCGAGTGTCTTGTTGAAGTTCCGTCCCGCGCCTACCTGGAGGTTCCAGCCGGGACTGGCGTAGTTATGCGTTCCGCCGGTAGGCAGCGAAAACCCTCCGCCAACCATGAAGGTGTACTTGCTGGAGCCGTCCGCGTTCGTGTGGCTGTCGGAGTAGTTGGGACGGCCATAGCGGCGGCGCGGCGGCGGCTGGCCCTCGCGCGCACCGAAGCTGAACCCCTCGGCCTTGGCGGTTTCGACCGCGCCGACATTCGATAGATAGTTCAGGTCGTCCGCGTTGGAACTGGAAGAGGACATATCGAGCGGCGCAATCAGCGTGGACTTAAGGCTGACCGGTGCAAGCTGCTGGGCCGTGCCGGATGCCTGTTGGCCCTGCATCGCAGCGGGCGCGGCTGCAAAAAAAGCCAAAGCGGCAGTGCCGGCAAGAATAGTGGACAGGCGATTCACGTTGATCGTCATGTGCATCTCGATGTGCTCCCTTATGCGTGGGCTGGTTCTATCGCGTAGCTTCGAATCCATAAACCCGGCAGTTCGAATCTTGTTGTGTAAGACGCTTAAAAAACAGTTTTGGATGACCGGAAGTTCAATGATAGACGCTATTTGCGAAACTCAACACCGATTTGCGCCAACGACACCGGTAAGACACGATCACAGATGAACACGGATCAACACGGATTTGATTTTGCCTTATCCGTGCTCTCCGCGCCAATCCGCGGTCGTTCCTCTAAGCTCTTAAATCGGTGTGTATCGGTTTAAATCGGTGTTGGGCTTTTTGCCTTAATGGATGTCGAACTGCTCCGGGTGCAGGCTTGGGTCGGACTTGACGAGAATGGTCTTGCCCACCATGTCCTCCATCTCCTGAAGCCACTTCGTGCCTGGTGCCTTAAGCTGCTTAACGACCTCGGGATTGACGCGCAGCATCACGTCGCCGCGGTCAAGGTGCCGCTGCATCTTCCGCATCTCGATGTAGATGTCGTTGCAGACGGTAATGGGCGACTTCGTCATGCCGGTTCCCTGGCAGACGCCGCATGTGGTCGAGAGTGTGCGCTCCAGCGACTGCTTGACGCGCTTGCGTGTGATGGCCACCAGACCGAAATCATTAAACTGGAGCACCTTCGACGGCGCGCGGTCGTTCTTCAGCTCCTCTTCGAGCGCCGCCATCACGCGGTTGCGGTTCTTGCGCTCATCCATGTCGATGAAGTCGATGATGATGATGCCGCCCAGGTCGCGCAGGCGAATCTGCCGCACAATCTCCGGAATCGCATCGAGGTTCGTCTTGACGATGGTGTCCTCAAGCCGCGCCGTCTTGCCGACATATTTACCCGTATTGATGTCGATGGCGACCAGCGCCTCGGTCTGGTTGATGACGATCGAGCCGCCGCTCTTGAGCCAGACCTTCGAGCGCAGCGCCTTGTTGATCTCTTCCGTGATGCCGAACTGCTCAAACAGCGGCGTCTCTTTGGTGTAGAGCTTGACGCGGCGGATGAGCGACGGCTGGAACCGTTGCAGGAAGCGCAGAATCCGCTCGTAGTCGGCCTCCGAATCGACCCAGATGGCGGAGAAGTTGTCCGTCACCTGATCGCGCAGAATCCGCTCGACAAGATTCAGGTCGTGATAGATCAGCGCGGGCGACTTCGAGGAGTCGCTGCGCTGCTTGATGTCGGCCCACAGGTTGAGCAGGAAGCGAAGGTCCGAGCGCAACTCCTCTTCGCTCGCGCCCTCGGCGGCCGTGCGAACGATGAAGCCGCCCGAGGCGTCGCCCTTTTCGCTCAGCAGAATCTCCTTCAGCCTGCGGCGCTCGCCGTCCGAGTCAATCTTGCGCGAGACGCCGGTGTGGTTCACCGTAGGCATGAAGACCAGGAATCGGCCCGGCAGCGCGATGTGCGACGTAATCCGCGCGCCCTTCTTGGCGATAGGCTCCTTGGCAATCTGGACCAGCACTTCCTGGCCGGGCTTGAGCAATTCGCTGATGGCCGGCAGGTCGGTGGCCTGCACGGAAGCGCGACCGCGGTGGTCGCGGCGGTCGCCCGAGTGGCGCGAGCGGTCATGGCGGTCGTGGCGGCCACGGTCTCCGCGGCGACCGTCACGGCGTCCATCGCGGCGGCCGGAACGCCCCTCGCGGCCCTCACTATCGCGCGAGCGGCGTGGCGCGGCATCACTGTCGTGTGTGTCTTCGTGGCCATCGGGATGAGCCGCCGCACCGTCGGCGGCAAACTCATCTTCAAGACCGTCCTCTTCGGTCTCCTCCACGCTGGCTGCGTCTAACTCGTCTTCGTCATCGAGCGCAAGATCGTGGACGGTATCTTCCTCTTCAAGATCGTCCTCTTCCTCTTCACCATTCACGCGCGTAATCTCGTCAATCGACATCTCCCGCAGCATGGTGCCCAGGTCGGCCGCACCTTCAAGCGTCTCCTCCTCGTCGAGGTCATCCATCTCTTCAATAGACGAGGCGTGCAGCGTCGTGGCAAAGTCCTCTTCGTCCGCTGCCTCTTCGGCGGGTTCACCATGACTGGGAGCGAAGTGCGGATGCTCCTCGGCGATTTGGGCAGGCTGCGATACAGCGGTCTCGTGCTGGATGGGCTCGGCGGCAGCGGCAGTCTCTTCCGCAACGAACGCAGCAGCCGGAGGCTCCGTCGTCATCTCGCCTGTAGCGTGGACAGCGGTCAGCTCATGCTGCGGAACAGCTTCTTCGGTTGCAGCAGGAGCGGCAGCGTCCGTCTGCCAATCGAACTTCTCAAACTCGGTCGTGCGCGGCTGCCACGATTCTTCAGCAGCTTCAGGCTGCGTAGCCTCCGCAGCCTCTGGAGCTTCAACAACGGGCGCGCTCTGGCGGAACTCACTGGGCGCAACGGGATCGACGCGATAAGACGCCGACGCCTCGGTCGGCTCGTATTCAGCCTCGGGCAGGGCCGCTGCGTGCACCGGTTTCGGCTGCTCTGCGCGCTGTTCCCGACGCTGTGCCTGACGAGACTCCTGCCGCGATTCAGAACGGCGATGCCGCGAGAGCGTCTCACCCGGCAGTACAGCGCCGCCGTCCCATCCTGCGGGAATGGCAAAGCTGGGTGTAGCTGGGAGGATGATGCTTGGCTCAGCGGCCTTGGGCGCCGAGGCTGCCGGTTCGTCGCCCGGCTTGCGGTACTTTGAGAGCGACTCGCCGGGCAGCAGAATCGGCTCCGGCGCAGGGCCGTCGAAAGCAGTCTCTTCGTGGCCGGAGTTCTCTACGCCATAGTACGAGGCACGCGGCTCAAACCCTCGCGGCGCGCGAGCCTGGCGCTGATCGCGGTCATGATCGCGGCCACGGTCGCGGGAACCACGATCTCCACGTCCACGACGCGAGCTGCGGTCGTCACGATCGCGGCGGCCTGAGTTCTCCTGCGGATAGCCGGCAGACTCTTCAACAGGAGCAGCAGCCGACGATTCGAGATCGAACGTGTCTTCATGAATCTCGTGAGTCTCGAGGACCTCGTGAGAGTCGCCTGCTTCCTCGGAGGTGTAGCCGCCCTCGGACTCATCCGCCGCCACGTGCTGCGGAGCAGCTTCGCGCTGAGCGGGACCGCGTCCACGACGGCGGCCACGACGGCCACGCCAGCGGCGGCCTCCATCGGCTCCCGGCGCTCCTTCACCGACAGGCTCTGCTTCAGAACGTTCCGGTTCGTCATGGCCCTCTTCAACGGCTTCGACGTGCGTAGCTTCCGCGTCCTCCGCCGCAGGCGGAGCAGACTCGCCGGACTGGCGATCGCGGCTGCGGCCTCCACGATCGCGGCGGCCACGGCCACGACGCTCGGCATCGTCGCCTTCCGTGCGGCGTCCCTCGCCGCGCTGGCGGTGGCTGTCGCCATTGGTATCGAAGTCGGCGGAGTCGCCGGCCTCTTCCATGAAGTCGGTGATGTAGAGGAAGGCGTCGCGCTCGAGCCCGATGTCCACAAAGCTGGACTGCATCCCGGGCAACACGCGCGTTACTTTTCCGTTATAGATGGAACCCGCAAGCGTGTATTCGTTCTCGCGCTCGTAATAAATCTCCGCGAGGCCTTCGTCTTCGACGATAGCGAGACGGGTCTCGTGCGGGGTGCTGGAGATGTAAATTTCTTTCGACATGTGCTCTGCTCTTTCTGCCCGGCCCCGTGGGGCGCGAGCGGCAGACGAGCGAGAGAACAATCGGGAGCCGACTTAGCGAAGCTAAGCCGTGCTCACCGTGGCGGACAGGATCGAGAACCGGATGCGAGTCGGGGAAGCGGCGTGGACGATACCCGGAGCGAGACGTTGTGGCAACGCTTCAGCCTTGACCGCTCTCAGAATCTGCGCGGACATGGCGGTGCTCGGGGAACCGGGGACGTGCAATCGGGCTTCCAGGGATCGCGGGCAGGCGGATTTGGTGACCGTAACAACCTCATCGTCAACCACCTGAGGCGCGGCCGTTTGCCATCCGGATGCAATCATTTCCCTCTGAACCTGTCCGGCCAACGGATCGATGGATCTCTCGTCTGGCCGGCCTTTACTTATCTGAAAATCTTTATGTCCGCTCATTGGCGACCTTGCGCCGAAGGCAGCGGAATAGAACGCCGATCGGCATCTACAGCCGTCTGACGTTGTTAACAGTATTGCACTAAAGGCGCTGCCAGGGCCAGTGTCTAGGTGAGTTCCAGAAGCCCGCTGCGCTAAGCCCTTGAGAACAGTAGGGCGCGGACTGGAAATGCTCCTCCGGTCAAAAGACTGTTCGCCGGTTCAAAAGCAACTGGCGCAGACGAGACGACGTTTTCGACCATCCGGCGCTCCAAATCATAGGAACCGCCATGAAAGCGTCTGCGCTAACTCAAGGCGCAGCTCACTTTGAACCAGAACGTTCCCGCATTCGACGCATACAGCAATCGGAGGAAACGGAGAGCGATCACAGACGAATTTGAACTTTCAATCGTTGCCCTTGAAGGCTGATTCGTAGCTGCCCGGTCTGGCACGGATACGCGATCACACGGAATCGTCGTTGCGGAACCGGCGGCAGGTCTTTTCCCAAAACACAACCTGCCTGGTTTTTCCGGGCGCGCTCGATGCGCGTCGAAGCCGAACATGTCTTTGTGTCCGGCGACGTCGCAGCCAGCGGCCTGCTTGTTCACTTCTAAGAAAATCTTCCCCAAGGAGTCTTACAAATGAACCTCCCTAATTGGAACAAACTCATGCATCTGGCAGCACTCGGCGGCCTGTTTCTGCTGGTCGCCAACGTACAGGGCGCACGTGCCGATACCCTGGCCATCACGTCGCTGGCGCCCGGAATTCAGGTGCCAACCGGCATTACCACCTACTACGAGAACTTCGACGCCGTAGCTCCCTCAGGCGGAACCCTCACCACCAACTTCAATGGCAGCTCCGTCACCGGGACCTACACCGGCAAGTTTGCGATTCTGCCGGCTGACGCTTTCGGCGGTGCGGGTGGAAGCAACTTCATCTCCACCTCCGGCACCCACTCCTCATACACCCTCTCGCTCAGCCAGTCCGTCAACTACTTCGGACTTTGGTTTTCGGCGCTGGACGCGGGCAACAACATCAACTTCTACGATGGAAAGAACCTGGTATTTGCGTTTTCGCCGGCCAATTTCGTGGGGCTGGTGGGAAATTGCTCCACCACCGCCAACCCCTACTGCGGCAACCCCAACAACGGCCTTGATACAGCAGAGCAGTTTGCCTATCTCAACTTTTACGACCCCACCGGAACCTTCAACAAAATCGTGTTCGATCAAGACAAATCAGCCGGACAATTCGAGTCGGACAACCAGGCGGTCGCAACATTGCTATCCGCTCCGGGCGGTTCCGGCATCGGCGCCACCCCCGAACCGGCAAGCCTGTTTCTTCTTGGCACTGGCCTTCTGGGGTTCGCTGGCGTTTTTCGCCGTAAGCTCATCGGCAAATTCATCGAGTAGATGAACCGAGCCAATCCTGTCCGTGAGAGTTTCTCCCACCAACCTGCATTCCTGCCCGCCACGCAGGAATGCAGGTTCTTCAATAGCGTGGCTATCGTGGTGAGTCGTAAATTCGTTTCACACGACCAAGTGCCAAAGGCCCGTTTATACCAGCCTGAGGCGCAGCCCCAGGTATAGGAGTGACTCATAACCCAAAGGGCTGAAGCAGGCTGCGGGAAAATGCACGCTTTGCGCTTTTCGGTGGGAGCGCAGGGCTTCAGCCCTGCGAAAATCCGTGCAAAATCAAGGGGCTTTAGCCCCGGGCCGTTCCGCACAAGCTGCCGGACGCACTTTTCCGCAGCCTATGAAGGCCCGACATATCATTCCTTGTTCTCACACAGACTATGAAGGCCCGACCTATAAATTTACCCGGATGCATCCGACCCTCCCTAAGAGCGTCAATTCACAAACCGCCGCATCCGCACATTCATCACAATACCCAGCGCCAGAAAGGTGAACAGGATCGACGAACCGCCATAGCTCATCAACGGCAGCGGAATGCCTGTCACAGGCATCAGGCCGATCACCATGCCGATGTTGACCGCTATCTGAAATAAGATGACGGCAACGACCCCCATCACAATAAACGTACCCGGAACATCAGACGCGGTCTGCGCGTTTTGAATCAGCCGCATCAAGACAAGGAAGTACAGCAGCAGCACACCGATGGCCCCCGCAAAACCATGCTCTTCGCAGAAGGCGGCAAAGATAAAGTCCGTATAAGGGATAGGCAGAAAGTCGCCCTGCGTCTGCGTGCCCTTGTTCGCTCCCTTGCCCCAGATGCCGCCCGAACCCACCGCAATGAGCGACTGCCGGATCTGATAGCCAGACCCGCGCGGGTCCGTGTCGGGGTTCAGGAAGGCGTTGATACGGGCCTGCTGGTACGGCTTCAGGTGCTTGCCGCTCTTGTAGGCAGCGCCTGCGACCAACACCAGCCCCAGCACGATCAGCGCAGTCTGTTTGAAGCGAATGCCTCCCAAAAACAGGCCGCAGAGAAGAATCGGCAGATACGTCAGCGCCGTGCCAAGGTCCGGCTGTTTCAGCACCAGCAGCATGGGGATACCGACCAGAGCGCACGCCTTGCCGATGTCGGCCCAGGTCAGCCCCTTGCCGGTACGCCCCCAGAAGTAGCGCGCCACCATCAGGATCAGAATCAGCTTCACCCACTCCGAAGGCTGAAAGTGGATCCCGCCGCCCAGATTGATCCATCGTCTGCCGCCCATCACCTTGGTGCCCACGGCAAGTACTGCGACCAACGCCAGAAGGCCGATTCCGTAAGCCCAGTGCGCAATATCAACCAGCCGGTGATAGTCGATGGCCGAGATCAGAAACATCAGCACCACGCCAACTGCAAGAAAGCTCATCTGCTTGTGATCGAAGCCATGAAATTTCGTGTGCAGCGTAGCTGACTTGATCTCCAGCACGGAGACAATCGAGAGCAGCGCCACAAAGCCCAGAAGGACCCAGTCGAAGTCGCGGTAGGAGGTGAGACGAGGCATGGATGTGGCTAGTTTAGACGGTTCCGTGCAAAGAGCAGAAGTGGCCGCCGTTTACCAGATGCATTCTTTCCTTGACCGTTCCGCCCCATTCCTGTAGGAAGTAGGGGTAGAAATCGACGTTATTCCAGATGGCGCTGCTGAGCGATATTGATTCGGGCCCGCACTTGCTTTCGATCTTCAGTGTGAACACATCCCAAAGGAGAAGCAACGATGGAATACAACTCAACTCAAGGAACAAATCCCACCGGGGCTGTTCCCGCTGGCGGTCTCTCGCAGAACGCGGCCGCGGCCATTGCCTACATCACTATCATCCCGGCCATCATCTTCCTGGTGATGGAGCCGTACAACAAAATTCCCTTTGTCCGCTTCCACTCGTTCCAGAGCCTCTGCCTCGGCGTCGCCGCGATCATCGTCGAAACGATTCTGGGTGTGATCCCGGTCATCGGCTGGATCATGCTGCCCTTCGTCGCCCTCGCATTTCTGGCGATATGGATCTACACGGTCCTGCAAGCCTACAAAGGCAACTGGTTCAAGCTGCCGGGCATCGGCGACTTCGCCCTGACCCAGGCCTCCAAATAGCCACCCTTTTTGTTGTCGTTACCGAAGGGAATCTGCGTCTCACATCGACCCGCGCCAGGCAAACCCAGGATGGAAAATGCCTCCGCTTCTGAGGCGATCGTCGCGGACTCAATCAAACGCCTCTACTCCGCAGTCGGCATCTTCTCAGGAGCCTTTGCGGGTGGAGGCGCAGGCGCAGACGTGGTCTCCGGTGCAGGCGGAGGAGTCGCAACGTTATGCGCCAGCTTGCGCTGCTTATCCACATACGCCTCGATCACCCGCGCCGCAAGTTTGGCAGAGTTCGCGCCCCAGTTTCCGTTCTGCCACAGCACCACCACCACAATGTCAGGGTTGCGGCGCGGGGCCAGCCCAACGAACCACGCATTCGGGACCGTCTTATGGCCGCCGCCCGAACGCGCAAGCGCCGCATGACTCATCACCTGCGCCGTACCCGTCTTTCCGGCAAAGTCGATGCCCTCCAGATGCGAGGCAGACGCCGTCCCCATGACCGTCGTCTGCGCCAGCGCATCGGTGATAATCTCCCAATTCTCCTTCGTCATGGGGATCGTCTTCTCGCCTGACCCATTGAACGTCTCGTGAACCGCCTCCAACTCCTGCGGCGGCACCTCGCTCGGAAACACCAGATGCGGCCGATGAAACACCCCGCCGGACGCGATCCCCGCATACGCCCGCGCCAGTTGGACCGGCGTCACCGTCACAGCTCCCTGCCCAATACCCACCGAAATCGTCTCGCCCGCATACCACGGCGCGTGCTGCGTCTTCAGCTTCCACGCCGTCGAAGGCATCGTGCCCGAAGCCTCGTCCGGCAGATCGATGCCCGTCGGCTCGCCCAGCCCGACCTCGGTGCCATACTTCGCAATCGTGTCGATGCCCAGCCGGTTCGCCAGCGTATAGAAGAACGTATCGCACGACTCCGGCAGCGCCTTCTCAATATCAAGCAGGCCGTGGTGAACGTCGCAGGCATAGAAGTGGCCGTAGAACGTGGCCCCGCCGTTGCAGAAGACGTGCATGTTCTGCGCAACGCCCTCCTGCAATCCGGCCAGCGTCATAATCGTCTTGAACGTGCTGCCCGGCGCAAGCTGCGCCTGAATCGCCTTGTTCAGCAGCGGATGGTCAGGATTGTTGACGATCTGGTCCCAGTAGCTCTTCGTCAACCGCACGGCGAACTGGTTCGGATCGAACGTAGGGCGCGAGACCATCGCCAGCACCTCGCCCGTGTGCGGGTCCAGCGCGACGATGGCGCCGGTCTTGTCCTCCATCGCCTTCTCCGCCGCCATCTGCACATCGAGGTCGATCGTCAGTCGCAGGTCTTTGCCGGGAACGGCGGGGATCGTGGCAAGATGACCGATCTCCTTGCCGTGACTGTTGACGATGATCTCGCGGCTGCCGTCCGTGCCGCGCAGAAGCGCGTCGTAGGTCTCCTCCAGCCCGGAGCGGCCCACCACGTCGCCCGGCGAATAGAACGCATAGCGCGGATCATTGAGCATCTGTTCCGAAACCTCGCCGACGTAGCCGATCAGATGCGCGGCGAAGCCGTCGCTCGGATACAGCCGCCGCTGCTCGTCCAGCGTCTCCAGCTCGGGCAGCTCGTCGCGGTGCGCGGCAATGAACGCCTGCTCGTCCGGCGTAATGTCCTCTTTCAGCGGAATCGGCTGATACCTCGCCGTGCCCTGATAGCGGCGGAGCGTGGCCTGTATCTGCTCAACCGGAATGTGCAGCCCGCGCGAAATCAGCGGCAGGTCTGCATCCAGGTCCTTCACCTGCTCGCGCAGCAGAAAGCACGAAACCGACGGATAGTTATCGACAATCAGCCGTCCATCGCGATCAAACAGGCGTCCGCGCGGAGCAAGAATCGGCACATTGCGAATGCGGTTCGCCTGCGCCAGCGCCCGGAAGTTGTTCGCGCCCAGGACCTGCAACCGCCACAGTCCCGTCACCAGGATGACCAGAACCAGCGCCACCAGATACTGCGCCGCCGTCAGCTTGCTGGCAGGCAGCTTCTCTTCCTTGCCGTGAGGACCAAGGCTGTTCAGATCGGGATGGCTTGCCGGTTCCATACTGATTTCCAGAAGATACTGCAAACTCCTGTCTTGATGAAAGGCGCTGCTTCAGCCGCGCTGTGAGTCCTTCCTCTATCGTCGAGCATGAGAAGGTGCTGAAAAGTCTTTGCGGTTGCTTTAGGGATGAGCGTGGGGCTTCAGAGGGTGCTGAAAAAGTCTTTGCGGTTGCTTTTTGGGATTGGCGTGGGGCTTCAGCCCCACGAAAAAGCCGACAAATACGAGGGGCTTTAGCCCCGGGCCGTTTTTCATTCTCCCCATAAGCACTCTTCCCATCCTTCCTGCCGCCACTGGCTTTTCAACGTCTCCTCCAGTGTAGGCCCAACGTTGAGACGCCCGCGACGGGTCATTCGCGGCGCTTGGCCCGATCCAGCAGAAGGAAGATAGGCACCGCTACTACGGCATTGATGGCGGCATACAGCACCTGGTGCCCCCACTCCGTGTGGAAGTCCGAGATGCCGAGCAGACGGCGATTGACCAGAAACAGCAGCGCCCGATTCAGCAGATAGAAGACAAAGTTGATAAGAAACCGCGTGGAGATATTGTCCACGTCGATCTGCAGGCTGATACTGGCGGCGATATAGCCGATCACCGACTTGGCCATGCCGTTGACGCCAATCGGGTTCGAGGTCAGCGCGTCCTCGAGCAGCCCAATGACCGCGCCAATCAGCGTACCCGCCACCGGGTTGCGCCGCGAAACCGCAAAGAAGACCACCACAATGAGCGGAAGCTCCAGCACGCCCAGACGCGGAAACGGACGCGGCAAAAGCGCCTGCAACAGGATGGCCACCAGCGGCACAAGGATCGTGACGGCTGGCGGAAAGCTGTGCTGCTCGAGTTCCCGGCGGGACGTGTAACTGCGTATGGCCATAGATGAGTGAGGGAACCTCTGTTTCAGTCCTGCTCTTTCAGTGCTGCTGTTTCAGTGCTGCTGTTAAGGGAACGGCTCGTAGCCCACGGCTTTAGCCTTGGGTTCCCATGCCGCAACCGTTTCGATTCATAGCGCCTTTACACGCTGCAAAAAACTCAATCTACCTGCCTTTCGGTCGCAGCGCAGGGCTTTAGAGGGTGCTGAGGCGAAGCCTCTGCGGTTGCTTTTGGGATTAGCGTGGGGCTTCAGCCCCACGAAACAGCCAACAAATCCAAGGGGCTTTAGCCCCGGGCCCTCTCTCCACTCAGCGCAAACGGACTTCTTCAGCATCTTATTCAACCTCTATAGCTGTTTTCCTGGAGGTATAGTCCCGGTGACCTCCTCGTTCCCCCAGACAGTCCCACTTTTTTGTTGTCATTCCCGAAGGGAATCTGCGTTTCGCTTCGGCCCGCGCCGGGCTACGCCTGAATGGAAAATGTTCTGATGGAGTCTTCAAAGCCTCAATTAACCTCCTTCGGGTTCGGCTCGCTCTTCGGAGTGTCCGTCTTCGGTGGAGTATTGCCCGCAGGCGCCGGCGGTGTCTCAATCACGGTCGTCCGCGCGCCGGGCGTCAGGTCGGCGGCCGGAGGCGTAGCGCCGGGTGTATAGCGGTCGGGATGGATCGCCTGCAGGGGCTTCGGCACAATCCCTCCGGGCGGCCCGGGAGGCGCCGGCTTGGCCCCGGCTGCAGGAGCGTTCGCGTCCTGGAGACTCGGCAGCCGCTCGGCCACAATCTGCGCGGCGGAGCTAGCCGCGGCTTCGGCAGCAGCCTCAGCAGCAGCCGCAGCCTCCGCTTTCGCGGCCTCCTGTGCTTTGGCCGTAGCGGCTCCGGCCTCCAGATCTTTCTGCGCCTGAACAGGCAGCGCCGTCTGCGTTCCGGTGATGACCAGCACCTCTTCCAGCCGCGTCAGGTTCGCCGCAGGCGCCAGTTGAATCATCGTGTACGGAGGATTGTTCGGGTCCGCGGCAACCGACACAATCGTTCCCACCGGAAGCCCGCGCGGGAAGATCTGGTCGCCGCCCGAAGAGATGACCTTTTCCCCCGGCTTGATGCGGTCGTCCTCGGTCAGGTTCGTAATCTCCAGCCGCCCGGTCGAGCTTCCATGCACAATCGCGCTCACCCGTGTCGTCTCCAGAATCACCCCCGCGCCCGAGGTCTGGTCGCTGACCAACAGCACCTGCGAAGTATGCCCGAAGACATCGCGCGTCTTGCCAACGATACCGTCCGGCGTAATCACCGCCATATCCGGCTTCAGTCCGTCATCGGAACCTTTATCGATGTAGATCACGTGGGAAAGATCACTGCCGCTGGTGCCCACCACCTGCGCCGCAACCGTGCTCGAAATGTAGTGCTCCTTGAAGTCGAGCAGGGCCTGCAACCGGTGCCCCTGAATCGCGTCCTCGGCAAGCGCCGCCTGCTCCATCCTCAGTTGCGCAATCTGCTTCTCCAGATCGGCGTTCCGCTGCTTCGTATGCCGCAGGTCAATATAGTTCGACCAGCCGTAGCGAACGTTATACCCAACCGCGTGAACCAGGCGCTCGATGGGCGTCACTGCCGAGACCACCCACAGACGGATCAGCCGCACCTGCGACGCATCGGGCGCGCCCGACTCGACCGGACGACGCACCTGCACCGCAAGCGCGATCGTCTGCACCAGCAGCACCGCGACCAGCACCAGAACATTCTTGAATCGGACGAAAAAGGATTCCATGCGCCTACAACTAGATTATCCGCGAGACGGCCCATCGGCGGAGGTGTCAGCCTGGATGCGCACCGGCTGCCGCTTCCCAAATGCAGACCCGAAGGGAATCCGCGTTCCCATCCCGCCCCTTTTGTTGTCATCCCTCTTTTGCTGTCATCCCCCCTTTTGTTGTCATTCCCGAAGGGAATCCGCGTTCCCATCCCACCCCTTTCGTTGTCATCCCTCTTTTGTTGTCATCCCCCTTTTGTTGTCCTTCCCGAAGAGAATCTGCCGGGTGCCCCATCCTTCGCAGCTTCATCGCGAAGGGTGGGAATCAACACACTCCAGTCGCCCGCTTTTTGCATTTCCATTCCGTACCCTGAGCGAAGCCGAAGGGGAAGGAGTCCGCTTCTCTCCGTTGTCAAGCCCCCGCCCCGCTCAAATCCACTCCAACCCAAACAAAGCAAACAGAAAATCGCGCCCGCGAATCTGGCGGTTTAGTTTTCCCTGCCCAGGTAAAATAAATACAGAGCATGAAAAAGCCCCGGACGCCTCCGGGGCTTTTCCCATATAAGTCTTTTATTAAGAATACTTTGCAAATAACTCACGCAGAATGAATACTTTACAAAACAAGTCCGAACCTAAGTCCTTTGTTCAAAGGATTTTGCGCAAAAAGTAGGGGAGGGGGTACCACCCCATCAGTACCGCCAGCTCGCAGTATCCGCGCCCGGCGGCGCAGTCTTCAGCATGTGCTCAACCATCAGCGGCAGCACCCGCTGCGCCCACGTCGCCGAGTTCTCCTGCATCGTGTACTCCGCAGGCCCCCCGGTGTAGCAGTGAGGCTCGCCCGGCCCGTACTGGAACGTCGCGTCCGAGTGAGGGTTCCGCGTCGCCTCCAGCGTCTTCTGGAGCAGATGCACAGCATTGTTCAGAAAGTATGTGTCCCCGTCGCCGACGGCGAGGTGCAGCTTGCCTTCGAGCTTCGGCCCCAGCGTCGGCCAGTCGCGCGCGAGGATCGCATCCAGGTCATAGTGCTCGCGCCAGTACGCCGCCACCTTCTTGTCAATCGCACCCGTCAGCGGGTCCACAATCTCCGCCGGGTAGCCGTCCGGCCCGGCAGGCGAGAAGACGGCCTGCCAGATGTCCCACTGCTCAGTCGAGCGCCCATGCGTGCCCAGCACATACTCGAACCGGTACTCAGGCCCTGTGTTCGCAATGATGCTGCCATCCGGCTTCCGGTCAGCCGCAATCGGAATCTTCGCAAACGGCCCCTGCCGGTAGAAAGCGTTCGTGTCGTCGTAGAGGTTGACATTCTGATACGCATGGAAATCCACCGGGTCCGGGCAGGCCGTGTACGTCCCGTTGTACATGTCCGGATAGAAGATCTGCGTGGCCAGCGACTCCCACCCACCGGTCGAGCCACCATAGGTCGCCCGCGCCCATCCCTGCCCGATGCCGCGATAGGTCCTCTCGATATACGGAATCAGCTCCTCGTTGATGGCCGAGCCATACGGCCCGACGTTCGCCGAATCGACCGCATAGGAGTCGTCGTAGTAAGGATTGGCATGTTGCACATACAGCATGATCACTCGCGGCAGCCTGCCCGAAACCCAGTCCTGATAGAACTTGTAGCCGTACTGCTCACGCACCGGCCCGCGTCCCTGCTCCGCGCCGGTCTTCGGCGGAGTGGTCAGAAACGGCATCGGTGCGCCGAAGCCGGCATGGTAGTGGTCCTGATAGACCACCAGCGGATAGTGCGCGCCGGGATGCTCATCGAACCCATCCGGCAACAGCACCCACGCGCCCAGATACATATCGCGGCCCCAGAACTTCGAGAGCTTGTCGCTCTTGAAGCGAACGTACTTCAGCCACTTTCCCGCCGGACTCTTCCGCGCCATCACCGCCGGGTCTTCGTCCGTGCCTTCGATCGGCGGAATCACCTTGTCGAGCGTCAGCCGAATCGTCTTCGTGGACTTCGGATCGATGTGCAGCTTCACCGGCGCGTTGTAAGGATTGCCCGGCTTCGAGTACCAGTGCTGCCCTTCGCCCTTGTCCGGCGGCAGCCAGAGCACGCGGCCATCGGCCAGATGAAACTGCTCGTAGACATTGAAGACCGCCTGCACCAGATAATCTCCCGCTGGAATCGCGGCGAGGTCAAGCGGATACCCCACAGTCTTCTCGTCAATCACAAGCGGCTGGCCGGCGGGCGTGCCGTCAGCGTCTACACCAAATCCCTCCGCCGAGTCGTAGTCCTCGTTCAACTGAAAGCGCGGCTCCTCGGCGGCGCGGCGGCCGGTCTGACCCGGCTCCGGCTTCGTCATCACCAGCACCAGATGGCCATGCAATGGCGCCTTCGACGGCACGGTCACTTCAATACGAAGCTGCGCCTCGGCTGCTGCGATTGCGAAGAAGAAGATGGTTGCGATCAGGATGGCTCGGCGCATGAAGATGGCCCTCGGTGCTGCGATAGCGTCCGCGCCAGTGTAGCCGAGAAGACGAAGCACGCGGGAGCGTTGCCGTATGAATTCTTCCGATGAGTTGATGAGCGCATGTGTTCAAGTGGCATCACAGCGCATAATAAACAGAATGGCCCTTCGCTCCGGTTTCGTCTCCATCATTGGCCGCCCCAACGCGGGCAAGTCCACGCTGCTGAACGCCCTGCTGGGCCAGAAGCTCGCCATCGTCACACACAAACCCCAGACGACGCGCACCCGCATCCACGGCGTGCTCGAAGTGCCGCTCCAGAAGAAGACGAAAGAAGCAGCCGGACATCCCGCAGCGCAGATCGTGCTGGTAGATACGCCTGGCGTCCACAAACCCGCGACGCAGCTTGACCGCCGCATGATGCAGGAGGTCCACGACGCGCTCGAATCACGCGACGCTGTGCTCTTCATCGTCGATGCGACACACAGACTCGCAAAAAAATCGAGCGCCGATGACGCGAAGACGACCGGCAGAATGGCCATGTCCGCCGCCGAGGACTACTTCGCTCTCTCGTTGATCAAAAAGCTGGAGTGCCCGGTCATCCTGGTGCTGAACAAGATGGATGCCGTGCGCAAAGAAGAACTCCTGCCTCTGATTGCGCACTGGAGTTCACTGCACTCGTTCGCCGACGTGATTCCAATCTCCGCGCGGAAGAAGGAAGGTCTGAACCTGCTGCTCGAAAAGATCGTCGGCCAGTTGAAAGAGGGTCAGCGGTACTTTCCGAAGTACCAGCTCACCGACCAGCCCGAACGCTTCCTCGTCGCCGAACTTATCCGCGAAAAAATTCTGCTCCTGACTGGCGAGGAGGTCCCCTACGCCACCGCCGTCGTCATCGAGAAATACGAAGAGCCTGCCTCGATGAAGAAGACGCGCGACGGCAAGCTGCCCGTAACGAAGATCGCCGCCGCGATTTACTGCGAGCGTGTTGGCCAGAAAGCGATCCTGATTGGCAAGGGCGGTGAGATGCTGAAGCGCATCGGCACCGCTGCTCGCAAGGAGATTGAAAGCCTGCTTGGCACGCGCGTCTTTCTGGAACTCTTCGTCAAGGTACAGGAAGAGTGGCGCAGCTCACGCGGCTTCGTCGAAGACCTGGACTGGCGGCGGCAACTGGAACAAATTGCGGAAAAGCAGCACGCGGAAGAGAAGTAGCCTACTCCTTCACGCTGACGCCGAGCGCCTTCATCTTGCGGTAGAGGTGGCTGCGTTCGAGGCCGAGGCCCTCGGCGGTGCGGCTTACGTTGCCGTGATTCTCGTCGAGTTTTTTAAGGATGTAGTCGCGCTCGTACGCTTCGCGCGCTTCGAGCAGGCTCGAGAATTCTTCGCTGCGTGCATTCCCGCGGCCTTCCGTCGGCTTCGCGGGGCCGCGATAGACGAGCATCGGCAGATGCTTGCGTTCGATGCGCTGCACCTTCGGGTTGAGGATGATGACGCGCTCGACCAGGTTGCGCAGCTCGCGCACGTTGCCGGGCCAGTGATATTGCTTGAGCGCGGCGAGCGCATCTTCGGTCATCTCGACGTGCGGACGCCCATACTGCTGGCCGAACTGTTGCAGAAATTCCTTCACCAGCAGCGGAATGTCTTCCTTGCGGTCGCGCAGCGGCGGCACGTAGAACGGAATCACGTTGAGGCGGTAGAAGAGGTCTTCGCGGAAGTTGCCGCGCGCAATCTCCTCTTCGAGGTCTTTATTCGTCGCGGCGATGACGCGCACATCGACGTGAATCGGGTGCGATGCGCCGACGGGCAGGAATCGCTGCTCATCGAGCGTGCGCAGCACCTTGGCCTGCGTCTTGAGGCTCATATCACCTACTTCGTCGAGGAAGAGCGTGCCGCCGTCAGCCCGCTCGAAGGTGCCGCGCTTCTCCTGCGGACCTCCGGTGCCCGAAGGCCCCGCGCCGTGACGGAAGCCGAAGAGTTCGCTCTCGATATAGTCCTCGGGGATGGCCGCGCAGTTCAGCTCCACAAAGGGCCTGTCTTTACGCAGGCTTTCGGCATGCATGGCGCGGCCGATCAGCTCCTTGCCCGTACCGCTCTCGCCAAAGATGAGCACCCGCCCGTTGGTGGGTGCCATCAATTTAATCTGCTGCCGCAGCGCCTTCATGGCAACGCTCTGGCCGGTGACGTTTCCCCGCACCGCGAGCTGACGCGCGAACTCGGCGTTGTCCTCGCGCATCTGCCGCGCGCGCATCGCATTCTTCAGCACAATCAGCGTGCGGTCAAGCGAGAGCGGTTTTTCGAGGAAGTCGTAAGCGCCCAGCTTCGTGGCGCGCACAGCGGACTCGATCGTGCCGTGGCCGCTGATGATGATGACCTCCGGCACATTGGCCGCCTCCATCTGACGAATTTCCCGGAGCGCGTCCAGTCCGTCGCGGTCGGGCAACCAGATGTCGAGCAGCACCACATCGTAGGTTGCATCGCGCAGCAGTTCGAGCGCCTCGGCGGCAGTCGCGCTCGTGGTGACAAGATAGTCTTCTTCGCGCAGAATGCTTTCGAGCGACTCGCGTATCTCGGCTTCGTCATCGACGATCAGGACGTGGTTCAATGCGTTCCTCCATTGGCATTCGCCGCCGCAAGCGTTTCGGCATCGGCCTCAACGCTGCTGGCGGTCCTGAGTTCAATGATGAACTTCGCTCCCGCAGGCTCGTTCTGTTCGGCGCGAATCGTGCCCTGGTGCTCCTGAATGATCTTGGCCGCGATGGCGAGGCCAAGCCCGGTGCCGCGCTGTTTGGTCGAAAAGTACGGAAGGAAGAGGCGCTCGCGCATCTCATCGGTCAGGCCGGAGCCTGTGTCTGCAATCGTGAGTTCGACGATGCCATTCTCAAGCAGCGTCGTGCAGATGAAAAGCTCGCGGAGCAGGCTCTGCTGCATCGCTTCGGCGGCGTTGTCGATCAGGTTGCCGAGAGCGCGCTTCAGCGCCTCCGGGTCTGCCATGACGAGCGGAAGCGCGGGGGCCATCTTGCGTACGATGCGAATCGTTGCCATGCGTCCGGCAAAGAGCGCCAGCGAGTTTTCGACGATGGTGTTCAGGTCAGCGGGCCGGGGCCGCGCCGTGGGAAACTCCGCCAGAGAAGCGAACTGGTCCACCAGAGAGCGCATACTCTCGACCGAAGACGTGATGACTTCGCTGCACCGGCGGATGATCGCGGGCGACGGCGAAGCAATCTCGTGCTCCGCAAGCGTGCTGCCCAGGCGGTCGATGTGGCGGTGAATCTGCTCGGCGCTGAGGCTGATGGGCGTCAGCGGATTTTTGATCTCGTGGGCGACGCGACGCGCGACTTCTTTCCACGCAGACTGTTTCTGCGCACGCAGCAGCTCAGTCGCATTTTCAAGCACCAGCACGTAGCCGCGATGCTCGCGCCGCGTGCGGTCGGCGGCCAGAGGCATCTCCAGCAGCGCGACCGTGGCAAGCAGGTTCATCGTGCCGCCGAAGCGTCCGTGCGCGCTGCCGGCGACCTCGATCTCGCTCGAATCTGATCCCATGCGGTGGCTGCGTTTAATCAGCCTATCGAGCACGTCAGCGACATCCGGAGGGAAGACTTCTTCCATGATTCGCCCGATAAAGGACCGCTGGCCGCCGGGATCCATCATCTCGCTGAGCGCGCGATTGGCAAGGACGATGCGGCGCTCGGCGTCCAGCGTGGCCACACCGTTGGGGATGGTTTCGAGCATCGTCTCAAGCTCGCTGCGGCGCGCTTCGAGCGCGGCGTTGGCGGCGCTCAGTTGCACGGTCGAGTACTCGACGGCGCGGCGGCTGCCTTCGAGATCGGCAGCCATGTGGTTGAAGCTGCGCACCAGCTCGCCCAGCTCTTCGGTGGCGCTTTCGCCGACGCGATGACCGTAGTCGCCCGACGCAATCGCCTCCATCGCGTCCGCCAACGCCTCGACAGGCTTCGTGACCTGCTTGGAGAGGTGCAGCGCAAGCCAGCTTGATGCAAACAGTGCGAGGCAGGTCATCATCAGCAGAAGCAGCATGTAGAGGTTGCGAATCTGGTTGCGGCTGCGAAAGATGGTCCAGTAGGAATCAGCCGCCGCGCGCAGCGACTCCATCGTGGCCGACATACCGTTAGGCATGGGAAGCCCGACGACGACGGTCTCTCCCGACTTGAGGGCCGCCGCGCCGAGAGCATAGTCCGTTCCTCCTATGCTGAAGACCGGTTCATCGGCGCGCTTTGACGCGGTCAATATCTGAGCATCGGCAGAGTCTCCCGAAGCCGTACTCCCGCGTTCTGCTTTGGCATCTCCAACACCCTGTTCCGGCATCCACGTTTTAACCTGCGCGGCCGCGCCTGCGTGTCGCGGCATCTGATAGGCCACAACGGGAACGCCGTCACGATAGATGATGGCAAAGCCGTTTTGCAGCGTGATGTCGTGCCTACGCAGTACGTCGTAGATCTCCTGCCGGTGCTCGGCCGTGTCTGTTGCGCCGTTCGTGGCGGTGAAGACAGGCAGGCCTATAGCGATGGAGTCGGCTTCGGCCCTCGCGTTTGCTGTGGTGTACTGGGCCAGGTCAAGTGCCATCTGGTTGCTGGCGTCGCGCATCTGCGTGACCGGCTGCGAAAACCAGCGGTCCACCGCGCGGTTCATCAGGCCGTAGCTGAAGAACGCCATGAAGGCGATCGGCAGCAGGCTCACCAGGACCGCGCCCAGCAACATCCGCGTGCGCAGGCGCGTCCCCATGACGCGGCTCCGCTGCTCGGCATAGAGCTTGAGCACATTGCGCGCAAGCAGAATCAGGACCGTGACGAAGAGAAGAAACGCCACCACCGAGAGACCCGTAAAGACGAAGATCTGTCCGGTTGTGGCTGGATTCAAAAACTTGACGTTGAAGGCCTGGAGCGCGACCAGTGTTGCGAGCAGCACCAGCAGGCACGTGCCCAGGGCGATGCTCCACAACTTCCGGCGGTTCATCTCGTTCGCCATGCAGGCCTCGGTGACGACACTATTTTAGCCAACCACCGCTTACTGGACGAGCGTCGTGACCGGCTTCCACTCACGCTTCTGCGCGGCGGCCACGGCGGCGTAGGTGAGCGTGCCGTCGAAGGTGTTGACACCCTCGGCAATGCCTTTGTCGTCGTGGATAGCGGCCTTCGCGCCCATGCGCGCCAGCTTCAGCACGTAGGGGAACGTCGCATTCGTCAGGGCCAGCGTTGACGTGTTCGGCACCGCGGCGGGCATGTTGGTCACACAGTAGTGGACCACGCCATCGACCTCGAACGAAGGATTGCTATGCGTGGTGGGATGCGCAGTCTCGATGCAGCCGCCCTGGTCGATGGCCACGTCCACGACCACGGCACCCTTCTTCATCTTCGACACCATCGCTTTGGTGACGATCTTTGGCGCGGCCGCTCCCGGAATCAGCACGCCGCCGATGACCAGATCGGCCTCGCGGACCGCCCGCTCGACGTTATAGCTGTTCGAGGCGACCGTAAACACACGCCCGTTGAAGATGTCATCGATCTCGCGCAGCCGGTTCAGGTTCAGGTCAATCAGCGTCACCTTCGCACCCAGACCCAGCGCCATCTTCGCCGCGTTGGTGCCCACAATGCCCCCGCCGATGATGCACACATTGCCCGGAGGCACGCCTGGAACACCTCCCAGCAGCACGCCCCGCCCGCCGTGTTCCTTTTCCAGATAGGCCGCGCCCACCTGCACGCTCATGCGTCCAGCCACTTCACTCATCGGTGTCAGCAAAGGCAACGAGCCTGCGCGGTCGCGGACCGTCTCGTAGGCAATGCCCGTGACCTTCTTGTTCAGCAGCGCGTCAGTGAGATCACGAACAGGCGCGAGGTGCAGGTACGTGAACAGCACCAACCCTTCGCGGAAGTGACGATACTCCGACTCGACCGGCTCCTTCACCTTGACGACCATCTCGGCAAGCCGCCAGACATCGTGCGCGGAGCCGACAATCTCCGCGCCTGCGGACTGGTACTCATCGTCGGGCATGGCCGAGAGCGCGCCCGCGTTGTGCTCGACGAGCACCTTGTGTCCGGCCTCCACCAATGCCTTGACGCCGGCAGGTGTGATGCCTACCCGGCTCTCGTGGTCTTTGACTTCCTTTGGCACTCCAATGATCATCTTCGTCTCCCGTTCAATCAGCTTTGATTGTATCTACTTAGGCGACACCCCGGCATTTGCCCGCAGGCATTGCACTGTGTGATTTAGATTGAGCGCATGGTTTCCACGTCCGACGCTATGCAGCCCCGAACGCCGCGAAGCCGCTTCGTGCTGTCCGCCCTGTTCATCATCTCAATCTCCGTTTCGCTTGCCGTCGTCCTGTCTTTTAACCGTGGCAACGAGCACAAGTCTTTATTTTCTCTTGCGAATCTGGTTGGACCAACGACCGAAAGCCTGCTCCATGGCGGCGGCCTGACGGCATGTACGGAAGCGATGGGGACTCCCGGAAACCCTATCTGCTTTCACGCGGCGCGTATGCCGCTGGCTTCACTGGTGGTTGCCCTGGGCATCCGCCTGATGGGAGACCACTATCTTCCCGTGGCCATCTTCAAGGCATTGCTGTTCCTGCTGCCAATCGAGTTGGCGATGTATCTGGCTTGGCTCCGTATGCCCAGTCATGCTCTCAGAAGGCTCGGCATGGCCTTCCTCCTGCTCGCTCCATTCGCAGTCCCGGCGTTTCTTGCGTGCGTAGCCAACATGCAGGTGGAGGAGGGCTACACCTACAGCCTGCTTGCTCTTGCAGTTGCGATCCTCTTCTTTGCCGAAAAACTGGACTTGCCGCTGACGCTTCTCTTTGCCGTAACGCTGGATTGCCTCTTCCTGTCGAAGAGTTCGATGGCCCCGGCGGTGATGGTCCTTCTGATTGGCTACCTGCGGATGCAGCGCCGCTGGCGGCTGCACCTGCTGGCAACCGCGCTCATACTTGCTGCGCCCGTTGGATGGGCCGCCTACCAGCATCACTCAAGCGGGCGCTACACGCTCGGCACCAGCCTGGACGGACTCAATCTGCATAAAGGCAACAACGCGGATTTTCTTGAGCACTATCCGCCCCCGCCGGGCGAGACGCTCGACCGCTTCGACAGGGACTTGAACCGGGGCCTCCACTTCACCAACGAGTGGAGCTTCAACGGCTATCACCTCCACGCGGCACTTCTATCCATGCGCCTCCACCCGAGTGAAACCCTTCACGGCGACCTTCGCAAGCTGGAGGTCGCACTCTTCTCCATTCGGAAGATTGGTTCTACCGAGGAGCACGGCGCGTGGCTGGCCTGGGAGGTCGCGGGTCTTGTGTTCTTCAGACTCATGCTATGGACCGCGGTCCTCGGCGCGCTCTATGCGGCCGCCCGTCCCGCTCCGCTCGAAGACCCTTCACTGCGCCAGGTTGGGTGGGTCTTGCTCGCGCTGGTGGCAGCCTGCCTCCTGCCCTATATTGTTGGCTTCGCGTATACGCGGCATGTGAGCGTACTCATCTATCCCGCCGCGCTGATGTGCTGCCGGATGCTGTTGCACCCTGGGCAAGTCTCGCGCTAACACCAAAGTAGGACAGGAATGCTTACTGGTTAGATGACGGTGGAGAATCCCTTCTTGCAAAGGGATTACACTAATGGGAGCCTCGTTTTCAGGAAGCGACCTCTACAAATTCTCGGGAATTTTCGTATTCAATCTATGTCTTCAAACGGTTTTCAGATGCGGTACTCCCGCATACACAATATGCGGTCTCTCTTCAGCCTGTTTTCAAGCGACCTGGCCATTGACCTGGGCACGGCAAACACGCTTGTCTACGCGCACGGCAAGGGCATCATCGTCAACGAGCCTTCGATCATCGCGGTGAACAAGATCACCAATGAGGTCGAGGCGGTGGGCAAAGAGGCCAAGGACATGCTCGGCCGCACGCCGGGCAACATCGTCGCCATCAAACCGATGAAGGACGGAGTCATCGCCGACTTCCGCCACACGGAGAAGATGCTGAACTACTTCATCCAGAAGGCGCACAACCGCAAGATGATGGTGCATCCGCGCATCGTCATCGGCGTGCCTTCGGAGATTACGCAGGTGGAAAAACGCGCGGTCATGGACTCGGCCTACCGGGCCAAAGCCTCCGAGGTGCACCTGGTCGAGCAGGCGATGGTCGCGGCCATCGGCGCGGGGCTTCCCATCACGGAGCCGGGCGGCAACATGGTCGTCGACATCGGCGGCGGTACCACGGATATTGCCGTGATCTCGCTGGCGGGCATCGTCTACTCGCGCTCGGTCCGCATGGCCGGCAACCAGATGGACGAGGCCGTGATGACCTACCTGAAGCGGAAGTACAACCTGCTGATCGGCGAACGCACCGCCGAGCAGATTAAGATTTCGCTTGGCTCGGCTTATCCGCTAGACAAGCCGATCGAGATGGAGGTCAAGGGGCGCAACCTCATCGAGGGCGTGCCGAAGACCATCACGATTGAGGACTCCGAGATCCGCGAGGCGCTCTCGGAGTGCATTTCGACGATCATCAATGCCATCCGCGTCGCGCTCGAGCGGACGCCTCCGGAGCTTTCAGCCGACATCTCAGACCGCGGCATCGTGCTCACAGGCGGCGGCGCGCTCATCAAGAACCTCGACAAGCGCATCCGCGAAGAGACCGGGCTGCCGGTCTCGATTGCCGACGACCCGCTGGCCTCGGTAGTGCTGGGCACGGGCAAGATGCTCTCGGACTTCAACCTGCTGAGGAAGATCTCCATCGACTAAAGCTACGACCACGGATTGGAGCGGATGACACGGATCAAGACGAAAGCCTTGCCCGTGAACATCCCGCGAATCCGTGGTCGCCTTTTAAATAGCTGCCGGAACCTGGACCTCCCGGCCTTTGTGGCGGGATTCGTTGGATGGAATCACGCAGAGGTCCGAGCCGTAGCCTACGTGGACGTTCGAGATGGGGTCGGTGCCGGTGCGGACGCAGTAGACGAAGGCGCGCGTGGCGGCGGTGGTGGGGTCCTCGGCGGTCGTGACTTCGACCGGCTTGCCGGGGCCGCGATACGGCATCTCGCCCGCTGGCTGGTAGGACGCGCTGGTGACGACGGCTTTGCCTGCGCCTTTGGCCGGGACGACGTGGGGCTTGTGCTTTGGCTCGTAGTAGAAGGTCGCGTCCATGAGCGTGAGGTTCAGCGAACCCTTGTCGCCGTAGACCCAGAGCTGGTCGCCCATCTTGGCGTTGTTCGTCATCGAGGTGAAGATGCAGCGGCGTCCGCCGGGGTAGGAGAGGATGGCCTGAACGTTGTCGTCGGTCTCGCGGCCGTCGCGCCAGTAGCAGATGGAGCCGGAGCCGAGCGCCGAGATTGGGGTGGCGTCGAGAATCCAGTTGGCGAGGTCCATGTGGTGCGAGCCGAGTTCGGCGAAGAGGCCAAGCGACCACTCGTTGTAGAGGCGCCAGTTGATGAGCCGTTCGAGCGAAGGGTCGGGCACGGGGCGGCGCCAGTTGTTGTTGCGGTTCCAGTAGGCCATGATGTGCGTGACCTGGCCGATCTCGCCCTGCTTGACGCGGGCGACGGCAGCGCGAATCCACGGCGAGTAGCGGTACTGGTGGCCAATCTGGTAGATGCGTTTGTTCGCCTTGACAGCTTCGACGGTCCTGCGAGCGTCTTCGAGGTGGTAGGCCATCGCCTTTTCGCCGTAGACGTGGTGCCCGGATTCGAGCGCGGGGATGACGTGGCTGGCGTGCAGGCCGAGCGGCGTGGAGACGATGACCGCGTCGAGGTCCTTGCGGTCGAGCAGCTTGCGGAAGTCGGAGTAGGACGGGACCTCGTATCCGCAGACCGCGTTCAGCTCGGCGAAGCGCGGCTGGTAGACGTCCGCTGCCGCGACGATCTTCACGCCGGGGACGCGGAGAAAGTTGCGCACAAGCTCCTTGCCTCGGCTGCCCGGCCCGATGATGCCGATGCGGAATGGAGAGTGGTCGGTGGTGCGGGCGATCTGGCGCTCGGCTTCGGCTTCGGTCTTCGACGTGGTTTGCGCGAAGACCTGGCCAAGGGCAGAGTCCGAGGCAAGGGTGGTGGCGGCAACGGCGGCAGAGATGCCACGGACGAATTCACGGCGATCAATCATGGGGCTGGGGTCCTTTTTGTGTTGCTTGAGATTGGCTGCACGGTTCGCCAGTCCAGTGGATGGCCGTGCAGGAGGTCTGGGTGAAGATGAGTGCCTGGACTGTTGGCATGGTGCTGAGCAGGCGCTGGGATGCTGCGGGATTGAGTACGAAGACGACGGTCGAGAGCGCGTCGCTGTCCGTCGCGCTCGGGTCGATGACGGTGGTCTGGAGCACGCCTTCGACCGGCCGCTCGGTGCGCGGATCGAAGATGTGGCAGTAGCGGTGGCCGTTCTGGATGAAGAACTTCTGCGTGCAGGCTCCAGTGGAGAGCGACGTGTCTTTCAGCTCGACGGTGCCGGCGATCTTGCCCGGGTGCTGCGGGTCGGGAACATCAACCGGCCAGCCTGCCGTGCCGGGAATCGCGCCGATGGCGTAGAGCGTGCTGCCGCCTGCGTCGATCAGCGCCGAGGTAACGCCTTGTGCGCGGAGGAGCTTCTCGACACTTTCGACGGCGAAGCCTTTGCCGATGCTGCCGGGATCGAGTTCCATGGGCTGATGCTGTGTGAATGAGACGCTGCGTGTTGCCGGGTCAAGCGCGATGTGCTGCCAGCCGATCTTGTCTTTGAGCGCGTCAAGTTGGGCCTGCGGCGGCACATGTCCCTGATGGAAGAAGAAGCCCCACGCCCGCAGCAGGGGGCCAACGGTGATGTCGAATGCGCCGCCGGAGACGCGGCTCCAATAGACCGAGCGTTCGAGAAAGCGGAAGGTTTCGGGGTCGGTGACGACCGGGCCGGAGCCGGCCTCGCGGCTGATGCGGGAGAGTTCGCTCGACGGGCGATAGTTGCTGAGCAGGGCTTCGAGGCGGTCGATCTCGTTGAACGCGGAGTTCATGGCTGTCTCAGCCTGGGCTTCGCTGGGTGCATAGAGATCGATGGTGAAGATGGTGCCCATCGCAGGATGGGTCTGGTGGAACCGCTGGAGCGCGGGTTGCGCGGCCAGTGGCAGGCTCAAGAGCGCCGTCAGCAACAGGGCCCGGATGCATTGCGTTGCGAGTTTTCGAGCGCGTCCCGCCAAATTCCCTACGCCTTCGGTTCAGTTGCAAGTGTGAACAATCATACGGAATGAGGGGCACGTTGGTCATCCGTGCGGGCGAGCAACCCCTATGCGCTGGCCGACGAAGGGATCAGGCTGACGTGGACGCGGTCGATGCGGCGGTCGGTCGAGGCCAGCACTTCGAGGCGCAGGCCGTCCTGCTCGACGACCTCGCCGGGCAGCGGGATGTGCCCTGCGAGTTCGGAGACGAGGCCGCCGAGCGTGGTCGATTCGTAGTGCGCAGGCAGGCGAAGGGCCGTTGGTTCATCGTGCTGATCATGCGGTGCGCCGTACTCCTCGGGCGAGTCGGCGGGGTCGTGCGCGACGCTTTCTTCGTCGGGACTGAGCTGCTCGCTGAAGAGGTCGCGCAGGCGCGAAAGTTCAAACGTGCCGGGGACGATGAACGAGCCGTCGGGCTGGCGCCTGGGCGTGTCTTCGGCCTCGGGCTCATCGTGCTCGTCTGCAATGTTGCCGACGATGGCCTCGATGAGGTCTTCGATGGTGACGAGGCCGGCGACGTTGCCGTACTCGTCGATGACGATCTGCATGTGCTGCTTCTCGCGCTGCATGTCGCGGAGCAGCGCGGCAACTTTTTTGGTCTCGGGCACGAAGGCGACCGGGCGCTGTATCTCGGCGACGGTGCGGGCGCTGGCCTCGATGTCGAGCACCTGGAGAAGATCGTGCGCGAAGGCGAGGCCGGTGATGTGGTCGAGCGAGCCTTCGTAGACGGGAACGCGCGAGAAGGCGCTCTCGTTGATCTTCGCCGTGAACTCGCGCAGCGTCAGCGTGCCGGGGACGGCGAAGATCTCCGGGCGCGGCGTCATGACTTCAAGCACGATCTTGTCGCCGAACTCGACGGCGGAACGCACCAGCTCGCGGTCGGACTCTTCGAGGATGCCCTCCTCTTCGCCGGCTTCGAGCAGCGCGTCCATCGCCTCGGATGGGCTGTCTTCTTCGGACGTGTCTTCGGGTTCGGCCAGTGCGGCGATGGAGAGCAACAGGCCCAGCAGCAGCGTGATCGGGAGAATGAGATAGAAGAGCGCCTGCAGGATGACACGAATGCGCACGACCCACAGCCCGCGTGTGCGGGTGAAGAGAAGCCGTGGGATGAACCAGTCGCAGATGAGGATGAGCAGTATGATCCCGAAGGCCGCGCGGACGATCTCCGCCACGCTCGGCGAGCGCGCCAGCGTGGGCAGCAGCGAGGTGGTGTGGGTGTAGAGGCGTAGGCCGGCGAAGAGCGCAATGGCCGCGAGCGTGAGCTGGCGCAGCACGGAGGCCGAGAGTGCGATGGATTCACGACCAAGGTGGAGACGCGGTTCGACGAGCCGCTCCCAGGCGTCGATGTTGTCCTGATACTCGCGGGCGAGGAACTTGCCCATCTCGGTGTAGATGCGGTCGGCGTAGGCGGCCAGTGCGAGGATGAAGAGCAGCAGGATAAAGACAATCGTGCCGATGATATTCGTGCTCATGCGCGCCGCCTTGGCTTGGGCGCTCGTTTTTGCGCGCGTTCGATGAGTGTCGCGGGGAGGCGAAGCCGGGTGCGAAGTTCGGCCTCGCGTGCCGCCATCTGGCCCTGATCGGTCTCGTGGTCCATGCCATTGAGATGCAGCAGGCCGTGGAGAATGAGGATGCGAATCTCCTCGGCGAGCGTATGCCCGAAAGATTCAGCCTGACGCGCGGCGGTTTCGACGGAGATGGCGAGGTCTCCGGCGTGTTCGTCCGCTATCTCGGGGGGCGTGGGGAAGCTGAGGACGTCGGTGGGCTTGTTCTTGCCACGGAAGGTGCGGTTCAGACGCTTGAGTTCGGCGTCGGTCGAGAGGAGGATGTCCACTTCGCCGGGTAGGCCGATGGCGCGGCGGGCATTCGTGGCGAAGCGCGACAGGGCTGGCTTCGAGAGCGCCTGAGATTCCGCGGCAGGGTCGAGCGTGATCATGGCTCGGCCTGCTTCGCCGGCGAGGATTTCAGCGAGTAGACGCGGACGTAATCTACGAGCATCTTCTGTGGGAAGACGGTGGTGGCGTCGGGGTTGCCGGGCCAGCGGCCTCCTACTGCCAGGTTCAGGATGATGAAGAAGGGATGGTCATAGACCCACTTCGTGCCCGTCGGCAGATCGGCTGGTGTGCGGTGGGCGACGAGATGGTTGTCGAAGTAGAACTTGATGTCGTTCGGCGACCATTCGACCGCGTAGGTGTGGAAGCCGGAGTTGACTGCTTCGCCGGGCGGAAGCGCGAATTTAGCGGAGATGCCGTGCGCGCCGCTGTAGCCGGGGCCATGCAGGGTCGAGTACATGGTGTCCGTCGCGCCGATGGTTTCGAGGATGTCGATCTCGCCGCAGTTGGGCCAGTGATTGGTCTGGATGTCGTCGCCGAGCAGCCAGAAGGCGGGCCAGATGCCTTTGCCGGTGGGCAGCTTGATGCGGGCCTCAAAGCGTCCATACGCTTGGCTGAAGTGGCCGAAGGTGCGGATGCGGCCTGAGGTGTAGTGGCGTGGGATGCCGTCTTTGCCGGTGAAGTCTTCGCTGCGGGCGGTGATGACGAGGTTGCCATGCTGCTGTTCAACGTTGGCGGGGCGGTCGGTGTAGGTCTCCTGCTCGTCGTTGCCGTGGCCGCTGCCGCCGGTCTCGAAGGACCACTTCGCCGGATCGGGCGAGGAGCCGTTGGGGCCGTTGAACTCGTCGCTCCAGGTGAGCTGCCATTTGGAGGGCGCGGGCTGCTGGGCGCGGGCTGCTGCGATGGGGCTGAGCAGCAGGGCGAGGCAGAGCAGCTTGGGAAGAGTGTGACTTCGAGGCACGTCAGTCATCGGGATGGGTCGCTCAACATCAATTATCGCAACTGCTACGTGGTCAGCGCCTCTCTATGTCGGGCCTTCAGCCCTCGTATGCATGCTGCACCGAGACCTGGGGCTACGCCCCAGGCTGGTCTATGTCGCGCCTTTGGCGCTTTGATCTCTCAGTGCAAGCTCATGCGCTCTGATGATGGTATCGCATAGAACCAGAGCTACTGCGGTTTCGGCAGAGGCTGCGGAGCAGGAGCCTGGACGATGGTTGGTTCGAGCGTGGCGGGTTCGCTGAGCGCGAGCGGGAGCTGCTGCTGGGCGCGGCCGTAGCTGTCGTAGGCACGGACGATGCGCTGCACGAGCTGGTGGCGCACCACGTCCACGTCCTCGAAGTGGCAGAAGCGGATGCCTTCGACGCCATCGAGCACATGAATCGCTTCGAGCAGCCCGGACCGCTTCGGATTGGGCAGGTCGGTCTGGGTGAGGTCGCCGGTGATGACGGCCTTCGAGTTGTTGCCCATGCGGGTGAGGAACATCTTCATCTGCTCGGTGGTGGTGTTCTGGGCCTCGTCCATGATGATGAAGGCGTCGTTCAAGGTGCGTCCGCGCATGAAGGCAAGCGGGGCAACCTCGATGACGTTAGTCTCGAGCATCTTGTCGACGCGCGGCGGATCGAGCAGGTCATAGAGCGCGTCGTAGAGCGGGCGCAGGTAGGGATCGACCTTCTCCTGCAAGCTCCCCGGGAGGAAGCCGAGGCGCTCGCCTGCCTCGACGGCGGGGCGGACGAGGACGATGCGGCTGACTTTTTTGGCCATCAGCGCGGCGACGGCCATCGCTACGGCAAGGTACGTCTTGCCGGTTCCGGCGGGGCCGAGGCCGAAGGTCATGTCGCACTGCTCGATGGCCTCGACATACTTGCGCTGGTTGGGCGAGCGCGGCTGCACCATGCGCTTGATGCCGGTGGAGCGTTGTTTGCCGGTTTCGACGAGCGAGCGGAGGGAGACGGATAGATCCGAGACGACGAGCCGCAACATGCCGTTGAGTTCGCCGTTGTGCAGATTGACGCCGATTCTGCGGAGGTAGTCGAAGTCGTTGAAGATTTGTTCCACGCGGGCGATGCTGTCGGGCTCGCCGGTGACGTGGATGGCGTCGGAGCGGAGATCGATCGTGACGTTGAGTTTGTCCTCCAGGAGCCGGAGGTTTTCATCGTGGGTCCCATAGAGGGGCTCAATGCCAGGCGTGATTTCCATGGATTTTTTAATCAAGTAGTCGCTGACCTCCGTCAGGGGAAGCTGGGTTATCTTCCGCCCTGCCAATTAGACACGGGAGAAGGGTGTGCGGTTGCAATGGAAGATGACACGCAGGGGGTGGTATGAAGGTGGTGACTGCGACCGGGATGGCGAAAGGCACCAATCGAGTACCGAAGATGGGCACAGACTAGACCGGCCCCGCTGGGCCGTCAAGTGGCAAATCATGGTTCACGGACGACGGTGCAGGGACAGGGTTTCTGCGGTTGACCGGCGGCGCGGAGTTCCGTAGACTTAGAAGTTGCAGGGAGTGCGGCAGGTTGTGTTCTGACCGGCCTGGGCCTGCACCCCATCCCCGATTCCAATCTTTAGGGTTGAGAGAAGAGAGTTTATGGCAAATCATGTTTCGTCGTTGAAGCGCGCACGTCAGACCGAGACCAAGACCGCGGTGAACCGCGCTAACCGCAGCAAGCTGCGCGGCACGCTGCGCTCGCTGCGCGAGGCCATCGCCGCCGGCGACAAGGCCACGCTGGGCAAGGCATACAGCGAGACCGTCTCGGCGCTCGACAAGAGCGTGCAGAAGGGCGTTCTCCACAAGAACACGGCCAGCCGCTACAAGAGCAGGCTGAACGCCCGGGTCAAGGCTGTTTCGACGAAGAAGTCGGCTTAAGAACTTTTCTGATTCTGAAAGGCGCAGGAGCGTGGCCTCGGGCTACGCTCCTGCGCCTTTTTTGCTTTGCGGGAAGGGGTACTCCCCCCGGTTACTTTTTGCGCAAAATCCTTTGAACAAAGGGGTTAGGTTCGGACTACCATCGCTTGCGCGGCGTAAAGTGTTGATTATGAACGCTTTAAATGTAAAGTATTCATTATAATGGTGTTATCCAGAACCTGGGTGCGCGAGGAACGGTGCTGCTCCGGACACAATGCGGGGCTTCCCTCTTTGACAAGGCCAGGGGCAGAATGACGAGCGAATTCATTTGTGAATTTGCTTCTATTTCTATTGTAGCGGATGGGGGAAACTCGACCGCCAAATGGGCGGTGCTTTAAATTATTTGTTTGCAATGAGTTACCTGGATTGGTGAGCGACGGGGACTTGACGACGAAGAGAAGCAGATTCCTTCCCCTTCGGCTTCGCTCAGGGTGCGGAATGGAAATGCAAAAAGGCGGGCAGATTGGGTTTTGTGCTTTCCCACCCATCGCAAAAAGCGCGATGGATGGGGCACCCGGGCGTTTGTGGCCGGTTGCTATTTTTCCTGGGGCTGGTTGTGGGGCGGGTCGGTGGGGAGGGTGTAGAGGGTTGGCGGTTTGCGGTGCTCGGGTTGCTGGTCTCCCGATGCGTTTTCAGCGGCGGTTGCGGGTTGCGCGGCGGGTGGTTGCGTCTGCGTTGCCGGGGCCGGAGTTGTGGCAGGCTGGGCGGTTGAGGGCGCTGGCGTGGCGGCTGCTGTGGCAGGCTGGGCGGCGGGTTCGTCTTTGACTTCGCCGGAGGTGGGCTGGGCCGCACCGGATGCTGCGAAGCGGACGGGAAGTTCGGCTGGTTTGGGGCTGGAGGACTGGTCGCGTTTGAGGTCGGCCTGCTCTTTGGCGGTGAGCGCGGGGAGGTTGTAGATCTCGATAGCACCGTCGTGGATAATGCCGAGGCTGAGGCCGTCGGGCGAGAGGGCGAGGTTCTGGCCTGCGGGCTCGATGGGCGAACATTCGACTTTGAGTATCTGGCGGCCGCTGCCGGCCTGGTAGACGACGACGGTCTGGCTGCTGAGGGTCTCGGGAATCAGCGGCGTGGTGTCGGCGAGGGGGGTGGTGGTGAGGATGCGGCTGAGGGCGAAGCGTCCGCTGGCTGGAGAGAAGGCAAGGTAGGGGGCGATGAAGCTGCCGTAGAGGCCCTGTTGCCAGGTCTGCTCGCCGCGCATGTTGAAGCCGCCGAAGATCTGTGCACTATCCGCGCCGTGGCAGCCGAAGGCGATGAATTCGGTGTGGCTGACGAAGATGGGCGAGGGGCGGCAGGTGGAGTCGAAGGGCGAAAGCTCCCAGACCTGGCCGCCGAAGGTGTCGAAGTTGAAGGCCCAGTGCTGGTGGCCCTGGTCGAGCACCTGGAGATAACCGGCGTTGGTGATGGCGAAGGAGCCGAAGGAGCGGGCGCGGCCTGCTCCGGCATAGAGCGCGCGGATGCTGCTGCCGGTGTTGTCGATGCGGTAGAAGTTGACCTGAACGGGGGCGGCGTCGGGCTCGGGGCTGGAATCTGGGGCGGCAGACCCTGCGGAGACCGCGTCGGAGACTGGCTTTTCAGCGGGAGCGAGGGCTTTGGTCTCGACGGTGAGGACATCGGCTTCGGGGGTGAGTTGGACTGCGCCGATGCGGCGGCCGACGGCTTCGAGGAAGGGCCGCTGCTGGAAGGCGTCGCCGGAGTTGAGGTTGGCAAGCGGGGCAAAGGTGGTGAGAGTGTCGCGGATGCGGAGCAGGAACTGGCCCTGGCCGAGGTTCCAGAGGTACTGGCCGCGGTCGTGAAGACGCCAGTCGGCGTGGGCGAGGGCGCGGCCGGAGGGCAGCTCGACGAGGACGGCGCGGATGACGCGGTCCTGGTCGGTGGGCGGGTCGTTGGGGATGCGCTTGAGCAGGGTGTGGATCTCGAAGGTGACGAGTAGGTGATTTTTATCGGCAAAACCCAGCGTGAGCATGGAGCTGCCCTGAAGCAGAAAGTCCTGTGTGAGTGTCTGGAAGCCGAGGGAGTCGAGCGGGATGCGGAGGTCCGGCTGTGGGCCGCGCGCCGCGAAGGCCAGTGCAGCCGAGAGCATCAGCGGCAGGCCGATGAGCTTGCGTAATAGCGCGAAATGGATGGGAACCCGCATGGCTGAGAGTGCGTATGGTGGTTAGACGCGAGGACGCCCTTGCGTCGGCAGCGAGGCGCTGCCATCACTGTTTCACAGACGCGGCAGGCGCGCCAACGTGTGCAGACAGTGAACGCAGACAAGGGCAGGCAATTCGTGTTAACTTGCGTCTGTGCCGTTGATACCGAGGCGAGTGAGCAGGAATGAGCAGGAAAAGACAGGAGAGGTGTATGACAAAACTTACAAGGATGGCCGTAGGCGCGGTTGCGCTGGCAGCAGCAGGAACCTGGAGCGCGGCTGTGGCGCAGAAGACACAGGCTGCTCCCAACAACAGCGCACCCGCGAAGGTGTATCTGCCGATTCCGGGGTTCGACCTGACCTCGATCGACAAGACGGCGGACCCCTGCGACGACTTCTACAAGTTTGCCTGCGGAAAGTTTGCGGCCAATCATCCGATTCCGGCGGACCAGCCGGCGGTGGACCAGTTCTATGCGCTCTTTAACGTAAATACGCAGGAGCTGAATGGGATTTTGAAGAAGGCGGAGGTGGGCGGCGCGAGCCGGTCTGCCGAAGAGCAGAAGATTGGCGACTACTACAAAGCCTGCATGGATACGGATGCGATTGAGGCAAAGGGCCTTTCGCCGGTGGAGCCGCTGCTGAAGGAGATTGACGCGGTGGACGACCGTGCGCAGTTGCCCGCGCTGATCGGCAAGCTGCAGCGCATGGGCGTGGATGTCTTCTTCGGCTACGGCGAGCAGCAGGACCTGAAGGACGCGACGAAACAGATCGCTTTTGTGCAGCAGGCCGGGCTTGGCTTGCCCGAGAAGGACTACTACCTGCGCACCGGGGCGAAGGACGTGCAGTTGCGCACCGAGTATGTGGCGCATGTGACGAAGATGCTGGAGCTGGCGGGCACCTCGCCCGACGACGCGAAGAAAGACGCTGACGCCATGATGGCGATGGAGACGGCGCTGGCGAAGGCTTCGATGAGCGTGACGGATATGCGCGATCCGGAGAAGACGTATCACCTGCAGCCGATTGCCACGTTTGAAGGCAGTCTGCCGGGAGTGGACTTTGGCGAGTTTCAGAGCGCGATTCACTCTCCGCGTGTGAGCGAGTTGAATAATGCGACGCCGGATTTTATTCCCGCCGTGCTTGCACAGTTGAAGACGACCGACCTGGGAACGCTGAAGGCGTATATGCGGTATCACGTGCTGACGGCGTTTGCGGGGCGGCTGCCGAAGCGTTTCGATGCTGAGAACTTCGACTTCTACGGACGGAAGCTGTATGGGCAGCCGGAGCAGTCTCCGCGCTGGAAGCGGTGCTCGAACTCGGTGAACAATGCGCTGGGCGAGGCTCTGGGCAAGGTGTATGTCGAGCAGTACTTTGCTGGCGACAGCAAGGCGAAGATGCTCCAGATGGTGCATGACATCGAAGGGGCGATGGACCGCGACATCGATTCGCTGGAGTGGATGTCGGAGCCGACCAAGGTGCGGGCCAAGGAGAAGCTGCATCTGGTGGCGAACAAGATCGGCTATCCGGACAAGTGGCGGGATTACTCGAAGCTCGAAGTCAAGGCGGACGATGCGCTGGGGAACTCGCAGCGCGCGAATGCGTTTGAGAATGACCGCGAGCTGAATAAAATCGGCAAGCCGGTGGACCGCACGGAGTGGGGCATGACTCCGCCGACGGTGAATGCGTACTACGACCCGAGCATGAACGACATCAACTTCCCTGCCGGGATTTTGCAGCCCGCGTTCTACGACAAGACACAGGACGATGCGGTGAACTATGGCCACATTGGCGCGGTGATTGGGCATGAGTTGACACATGGCTTCGACGATCAGGGAATGAAGTTCGACGGCAAGGGCAACCTGAACAACTGGTGGACCGACGCCGACAAGAAGAACTTTGAGACGCGCACGGATTGCCTGGTGAATGAGTACGGCGGGTTTACCGCAGTTGACGACGTGAAGATCAACGGCAAGCTGACGCTGGGCGAAAACACCGCCGACAACGGTGGGCTGGTGCTGGCCTTCATGGCGTATATGGATCGCGCAAAGAAAGAGGGTGTGGACCTGACGGCGAAGAAGGATGGCTACACGCCGGAGCAGCGCTTCTACATTGCATACGCGCAGAACTGGTGCGAGAACTCGCGGCCGGAGATGGTGCGGACGCAGGTGCTCACCGATCCGCATTCGCCGGACCACTTCCGGGCCAATGGCGCGATTGTGAATCAGCCGGGGTTCGCGGCGGCGTTCGGATGCAAGAAGGGCGCGCCGATGGTCCCGGTGAATAGCTGCCGAGTGTGGTAGAAGCAGGGTGTAGGGTGTAGGGTGTGGGGAATAGGGTGTAGCCATGAGAGCGGAGGCTTCGGCTTCCGCTCTTTCGTGTCTCTGTTAAGCGAGAGAGTTTTCTTCTACTTCCGCCCCTCGTTCCCCTGTTGCTCCTACGCCCTATTCCCTACACCCTACACCCTGTGTTGTGCGAGAGTGGAGGTATGGCGGCTTTGGTGAAGGGGCGGGCGGCGGGGTTTGCGGCTTGTTTTGTGGCCAGTTCGCTTTGGGGTTGCGGGTTTTTCTTCGGCAAGATTGCGTTGCGCGAGATGGGTGTGCCGCACATGGTGCTGTACCGGTTTCTGTTTGCGGTGCTTGCGCTTCTGCCGCTGATGGTGACGCATCGGCCAGGGTTGAACGTGCGCGAGTGGGGCGTGCTAACGCTGACGGCGTTTCTGGGGATTCCGCTGCAATTTCTGCTTCAGTTCTATGGGCTTTCGCTGACGACGGTGAGCCACGCCTCGCTGATGGTGGGGATGATGCCGGTGATTCTGGCGGCGGGCGCGGCGGTGATGGTGCATGAACGGCTGGATTCGGTGGGATGGGCGGCGCTGGCGGTGTCGAGCTGCGGAGCCGCGTTGATTGCGCTCCATCACTCCGGCGGCGGAGCTTCGCGGACCGGCGACCTGCTGGTGGTTGCGTCGCTGGTGGTGGGGATGTTCTGGGTGCTGCTGAACAAGCAGTTGATGGAGCGGCACTCGGCTGTGGTGGTGACGGCGTATGGGATTCTGCTGGGGACGGTGATGCTGGCGGTGTGGGTGCCCGTGCGGTATGGGATGCCTCCTGTGCATGGAATTTCAGTGACGGTGTGGCTGGCGCTGGCGGCAAGCGGGCTGCTGTGTACTTCGACGACGACGCTGCTGTGGAACTGGGGGATGACGCAGGTGCCTGCCTCCGAAGCTGGCGTGCTGCTGAATATGGAGCCGCTGATTGGGAGCCTGTTGGGCGTGCTGGTGCTGGGTGAACATCTGGGCGCAAATGCGTGGGTGGGCGGCGGACTGATTCTGGCGGCGGCGGTGACGCTGACGACGCGCTCGGAGGCGAGGGTACGCGAGCAGATGCCGGTGACCTGAAGACAGCTTCTAGCTCTTAGCTTTTAGCTGGAAGCTAAGAGCTAGAGGCTAGAAGCTGTCTTTTCATCGTGCGTCGCCAGATGGTGGTGAGGGTGGTGCTGGCGATGATGAGTCCTGCGGAGAGGCCGCACCATAGGCCAACTGCTCCGTAGTGGAGACGGAAGGCGAGCAGGCAGCCGATGGGCAGGCCGATGACCCAGTAGCCGATAAAGTGCGAGATGAGGCCGGCGTGCGTGTTGCCCGCGCCGCGCAAGGCACCGGTGGCGGTGATCTGCACACCGTCGAAGAACTGGAAGAATGCGGCGACGTAGAGCAACGGCACCGCTGCGGCGATGACGGCGCGGTTGGGCGTGAAGGCGCGGGCGATGTCGTGCGCGAAGAAAAACAGCACCAGTGCGAAGGTGGACATGCAGGCCGCGCCGAGCAGGATGGCTGCCCATCCCGCGGCGGCGGCTTCGGCCGGGGCCTTGCGGCCGATTCCCTGCCCTACGCGCACGGCGGCTGCTGCCGAGATGGCGAACGGAACCATGAAGGTGAAGCTGGCGCAGTTGAGCGCGATCTCGTGGCCGGAGAGCGGGAGTGTACCCATGGTGCCGATGAGGAAGGTGACGGTGCCGAAGATGGCAATCTCGACGAAGATCTGTCCGCCTGCTGGAGCACCAAGTATTGTGAGGCTGCGCAGGCGCGCGCTTTCGATGTGCCGCAGCATAGAGCGGAGGCCGTAGTTATGCTTGCGTTCGACGCGCCAGATGGTGATGACGAGGAAGAGCGCGAGGTAGAGGCGTGCGATGGAGGTGGCCAGGCCCGCTCCGTAGATGCCAAGCGCGGGGATGTGGATGGGGCCTGAATCGTGACCAAAGATGAGGAGCCAGTCGCCGATGAAGTTCAGCAGGTTCGCTGTGATAAGCGCGATGGCGATGGGGCGCGCGTGGTTGAAGGCCTGCAGATAGCGGCGCAGCGTGAAGTAGAGAAAGAGCGTGGGCGTGCCCCAGTTGAGCGCGTGCAGAAATACTGCTGAACCGCTGAGGATGCTGCGGTCGATGGGCAGGTGGAACATCACGAGCGGCGCGGCGGCAATGAGGATTGCGAGGATGGCGGCGAGCGCGGCGGCGAGGATGAGTCCGTGGTAGAGCCAGCGGTTGGCTTCGTCGTAGTGGCCTGCGCCATGCGATTGCGAGAGATACGTATCGAGGCTGAGGAGAATGCCCGCGATGCCGAAGGCGAGGGTGTTGTAGAGTATCTGGCCGAGTGAGGCGGCGGCAATGTTGAGCGCGGCGTTGTGCATGTGGCCGACCATGATGGTGTCCACAATGGTCATCGACATCCAGCCCAGTTCGGCTGCGATGAGCGGCAGCGCAAGTGTGAGCATGGGGCGGATTTGGCTGCGGATGAGCATGGAGTACTTAGTGTAAGGGGGTGTGAAGGGACGGGCTTCGGAAAGTAAACAGCAGATTCCTTCGCTGCGCTACGGAATGGAAATGCAAAAACAAGTAACTGCAAAGACTGGCAGGTTTGGCTTTGTACTTTCCCACCCATCGCAAAAAGTGCGATGGATGGGGCACCCCGTCATTGGTGGTGGTTGAAGAAACAGCAGATTCCTGCGCTGCGGAATGGAAATACAAAAACAAGTAACTGCAAAGACTGGCAGGTTTGGCTTTGTACTTTCCCACCCATCGCAAAAAGTGCGATGGATGGGGCACCCCGTCATTGGTGGTGGTTGAAGAAACAGCAGCTTCCTTCGCTGCGGAATGGAAATGCAAAAACGGGAACTGCGAAAGCTGGGAGAGAATAGAGGGATGGATGAGTCTGGCGCGGTGCGGCTGATTGCGATTGATATTGATGGAACGCTTGCGGTGGATGGGCGGGTGAGCGAGCGGAACCTTGCCGCGATCAAAGCGGCGGAGCGCGCGGGCGTTTCGGTGGTGGTGGCGACGGGGCGGCGGCATTGTTACGCGATGAAGGTGCTGCGGGGGCTTGGACTGGGTGAAGACGATGCGCTGATCAGCTCGAACGGCACGGTGACGCGGACGATCGGCTCGCGGCTGCTGGAGCGGACGCTGCTGCCGGTCGAGACGGCGAGGTGGCTCTGCGAGCATGTGGACGAGTTCCGCGATGCGCTGGTGATGACCTTCGACAAGGTTGGCCCCGATGGCGAAGACTCGCGCGGCGCGCTGGTGGTGGAGCGGCTGGAGGAGTTGAATGCAAGCATTGGGCGATGGATGGCGGCGAATGAGCCTTATATTCTGCACGTCGATCCGCTGGAGCGGGCGCTCGACGGCGAGGCGCCGATCCAAATTATGCTGTGCGGCACAGTGGAGCGGATGCGCAGGGCTGAGGCGCGGTTGCTGGAGCATCCTGCGATCTCCGCGCCGAGCATCACGCATACAGCGCAGCTTGATGGCGATGTGAAACTTGAGGTGGCGCTGCACAGGACGGAGTATGCGGAGCGCAATCTGAGCATCGTGGACATTCTGCCCGCAGGATGCAGCAAGGGCGCGGCACTGCTGCGGCTGGCCGCTGCTCGCGGAGTTGCGCGCGAAGAGATTGTGGCAATTGGAGACAACTGGAACGATCTCTCGATGCTGGAGGTGGCGGGACGGGCCGTGTTGATGGGGAATGCTCCCGAGGACCTGATTACGCTGGCTGGCGAGCGCGGCTGGACGGTTGCGAAACGCCATGATGAGGATGGGGTTGCCGGGACGATTGAAGCTGCTCTGGCTGCGATGGCCCGGTGAGCGCATGACGCGATGGTGGGAGAGGGTTTCGAGCGTTGCGATGGTAGGCTTTTAGAGTGGCAATGCGTGTGAGTGCGGTGTGGCTGTGCGTGCTGGCGATGATAGTGTGTCCGCTGGCCTGCGGCATGGAGCACGTGACGCTGAAGAATGGGTTTGCCGTGGATTGCGCGCGGCGCGAGGTGGTGGGTGACAAGATTCGGCTGTATCTGAACAGCGCGCTGGATGACGCGAATTATTTTGAGGTTGCGGCCGACGATGTGGTTCGCGTGGAGACAGTGCCGGACCCGCCTCGGCCGGCAGCCGTGAACACGCCTGTGGTCCAGGCGAAGACTGCTTCTGCTGCGCTGACGAAGGCGGAGATGCACCAGATGCTGGCGCACGCCGGGGCCGCGCACGATATTGATGAAGACCTGCTGGCCAGCGTGGTGCGGGCCGAGAGCGGCGGACAGGTGCGGGCCGTTTCGCGCACGGGCGCGCGCGGGCTGATGCAGTTGATGCCTGCGACTGCAAACACGCTGGGAGTGAAGGATTCGTTTCGTCCCGATGAGAACATTGCTGGCGGGACGGCGTATCTGGATGAGTTGCTGACGCGGTATCACGATAACGTTGCGCTGGCGCTGGCTGCCTACAATGCAGGGCCGGGCGCGGTGGACAGGTATCATGGTGTGCCTCCGTACCGCGAGACGAGAGCCTATGTGGCGCGGGTGATTCGGGAGTTCAACCGGCGCAAGCGGATGGCTATGACGGCTCGCGGGCAGTAGGATTATGGGAACGGGCGGAAGAAAACCTCAGGTCCCTCCACTCTGCTGCGCTTCGGCCGGGATGACAATTGAAGGAGTGGCCTCAGGGCGCCATTGTGGAGTCTCTGAGATTCATGACAGAAGTCAGAGGTTTAGCCGCAGGTCCTTCGACTGCGTTTGCCGAAGAAGCCGGCAAACTCCGCTCAGGATGACAATGTTGTTTATGTTGCGGATTTCAGGGACAGGGCAACTCAAGAAATATGGACAAGCGGAAGACAATTTTCTGGGCCGTTGTTTTGGTGGCCGTGGCGGTGCTGGTTGTGGTGTTCCGGCACAAGGCGCATTTTGACTGGGCGATGTTCTGGCAGCAGTTGCGGTTTGTGAGTTGGCGGCACATCTGGGCCGGAATTGCGCTGATCTATGCGACGTACTGGCTGCGCTCGGTGCGATGGGCCGTGTTTCTTTCGCCGACGAAGAAGGTCCCGGCAGTGACGCTGCTGGGGCCGCAGTTCATTGGCTTTACGGCGGTGGCTCTGTTCGGCAGGCTGGCGGATTTGACGCGGCCCTACCTGGTGGCGCGACGTGTGGAGCTGCCGCTGAGCACGCAGGTCGCCGTCTACACGATTGAGCGGATGTTCGACCTGGGCGCGGCGGCGCTGGTGTTTTCAAGCGCGCTGGCGTTTACGCCGAAGACTCTGCCGCACCATGATGTCTTCGTGCGCGCGGGCGTGGTGAGCCTGGCGCTGACGCTGGTGATTGCCGTTTTCGCCGGCATGGTGCGGCTGGCCGGCGGTGTGGTGGCCGGGTTTGCGCGCGGCACGGTGGGGCTGCTTTCAAAGTCGGCGGGCGAGAGCATCTCGTCGAAGATACTCGGGTTTCGTGATGGACTGAATGCTCTGAAGTCGGTGAAGGACTTCGGCGTGACGGCGGCGATCTCGCTGCTGATGTGGTTTTTGATCGGCTGGGCCTACGTGCAGACGGCGCATGCTTTTGTGCATACGCCCGAGCTGGCTTCGCTGACGTTCTCTCGGACGATGCTGTTGATGGCGGCGAGCATCGGCGGCTCGCTGTTGCAGTTGCCCATCATTGGATGGTTCACGCAGATCGCCGTCACCGCCGCCGCGATGCACGAGTTCTACGGTGCGCCGATTGAAGCGGCTACGGCGTGCGGTGCGCTGCTGCTGCTGGTGACGTTCCTCTGCATCATTCCGACTGGGCTGGTCTATTCGCAGATTGAGCACGTGAGTCTGAAGAAGATTGCCGATGAGAGCGAAGCGGCGAAGGGCGGGGAGATAACGTCCGGCGTCGGCACGGCCGAGTGATAGTGAATACGGCACGTCGGAGACGGATCTATCTGGGTGTGACGGTGGCGACTGTTGCTGCGGGGTTGACGGTGCGGTTTGCGCCTCTCGGGTTGCCGTGGTTTGTGATGAAGTATGGCGGCTCGGCGCTGTGGGCGGTGATGATCTACTGGGTGCTTCGACTGGCGTGGACGAGGGTCAGCGCGGTGGCGCCGGCCCTGGTTGCGGGTGTGATTGCGACGCTGGTGGAGTTTTCGCGGCTCTATCACTCGGCTTGGCTGGATGCCTTTCGTGCGAGCCTGGCTGGGGCCGTGTTGCTGGGGCGGTACTTTTCCGTGCGGAACATCGTGGCGTATTGGGTGGCGATTGCGGCGGGCGCGCTGCTCGATGCGATCGTGCTCGGACGATTCGGTCATCGCGCGCTGCTAGAATCGAAGCAGCCCCGATGAAATGTCCCTACTGTGGTTTTGCCCAGGACCGAGTGGTCGATTCGCGCGAGAGCAAAGAGGCGGACTCGATCCGCAGGCGGCGCGAGTGTGAAGGCTGCAACAAGCGGTTCACGACCTACGAGCGCATCGACGAGATTCCCTACATGGTGGTGAAGAAGGATGGGCGGAGGGAGAAGTTCGACCGGCAGAAGGTGCTGAGCGGGCTGCTCCATGCGTGCGAGAAACGGCCCGTGCCTGCGGTGCGACTCGAACAGATTGTGGACGAGACCGAAGCGTTCGTCGTCGATTCGCCGGAGCGCGAGCGCACAACGACCGAGGTGGGCGAGCTGATTATGACGCGGCTCAAGAGCATCGACACAGTCGCGTACATCCGGTTTGCGAGTGTCTACCGCGACTTCAAGGACGTGCGCGAGTTCAAGGCGGAACTGGAAGAGCTGCTGAGCGGCAAAGATACGAAGCGGCGGAAGTAAGGTGGCGATGACAACGAAGAAGACGCACAAGATTACGTTGATTCCCGGCGATGGGATTGGGCCTGAGGTTTCGGGCGCTGTGGTGAAGATGGTCGAAGCGGCGGGTGCGTCCACCGGCGTGAAGTTCGAGTGGCACACGCACAATGCCGGCGCGGACGCATTCGAGAAGACCGGTGAGTACATTCCGAAGGCACTGTACGACTCGATTCAAGAGAACCGCGTGGCGCTGAAGGGGCCGGTGACGACGCCGGTGGGCGGCGGGTTTACGTCGATCAACGTGACGCTCAGGCAGAAGTTCGAGCTGTTTGCGAACTTTCGTCCGGTGAAGAGCCTGCCGGGGTTGAAGACGAAGTATCCGGACATCGACCTCATCATTGTGCGCGAGAACATGGAGGACCTGTACGCGGGCCTCGAACACACGGTCGTTCCGGGCGTGGTGCAGGCACTCAAGATCATCACGGAAAAAGGCTCGACGCGGATTGCGCAGTTTGCCTTCGACTACGCGCGGAAACATGCGCGGAAGAAGGTCCATGCGATTCATAAGGCGAACATCATGAAGCTGTCGGACGGGTTGTTTCTGCGCTGCTGCCGGAGCGTGGCCGAGGGTTTTCCCGAGGTCGAGTACAAAGAGCACATCGTAGATAACGCCTGTATGCAACTGGTGATGAACCCCTACCAGTACGACATTCTGCTGACAGAAAATCTCTACGGCGACATCATCAGCGACCTGTGCAGCGCGTTTGTGGGCGGGCTGGGCCTGGTTCCGGGCGCGAACCTCGGGACGGAGTGCGCGATCTTTGAGGCCGTGCATGGTTCCGCTCCTGACATTGCCGGGAAGAACATGGCGAACCCCACGGCGCTGCTGCAAAGCGCGGTGCTGATGCTCCACCACATCAACGAAGGTGCAACGGCCGAGCGGGTGCAGACGGCGCTGGAGCAGGTCTACCGCGAAGGCAAGGTGCTGACGAAGGACGTTGGCGGCTCCAGTGGCACGCGGGAGTTTGCCGAGGCTGTGATTGCGGCGATGCCCTGATATGACGGACACGGGGGCATCCCCCCGGGGCTAAAGCCCCAGTTCGGTGATTGGATAGAGAGGCCCAAGGCTGAAGCCTTGGGGTACCTAGAAGCAGAGGCGTTTAGCTGGAAGCGGAGACATGTAGCTAGAGAGGCAATTAGTTGGAACCAGAGGCGTCGTCATAATGCCTGTGGTTTATAGACGGGTTCCTGGTGCACAGAACAGTGCGCAGAGCGTAGAGGAGGGAGTTGGCATGGGGCGGGCGTTGGGATGGTTGGCGGTTGCGGTTTTGGTGAGCGGGCTGACGGGTTGCAAGTCGCATACGGCAGCGAACGAAGGCGCGACGAGCAATGCAGCGAAGGCGCAGCCGCAGGTTCCCATCGTTCCGCTCGACCCGGCGACGCTGGGGACGATCAGCGGAACGATTCACTTCAGCGGCAAGCCGCCCGAGCGGTTGAAGATTGACATGAGTCAGGACCCGGTCTGTGCCATGACCGGCGGCGACAACTACGCCGAGCAGTATGTGGTGAAGGACGGCAAGCTGGCCAATGTCTATCTCTACGTGAAGAGCGGGCCTCCAGCGGCGATGGCGCAGCCCGCGACCGACACGGTGCCCGTGGTGCTGGACCAGATCGGCTGCAAGTATGTTCCGCACGTGATTGCGGTGATGGCGGGCGAACCGGTCGAGTTTAAAAACTCCGACGCGACAATGCATAACATCCATACCATGCCGGACGTGGCGGGCAACCCTGCGTTCGATGTCTCGCAGGCGGCGAATGGTGGTCCTGACAGCAAGATGTTCAGTGCGCCGGAGACGATGATGCCGGTCCGGTGCAACAACCATCCGTGGATGAATGCGTTTATCAATGTCTCGGCGACGCCGTACTTTGCCGTCTCGGATGCGGACGGGAAATTTACTATCAAGGGACTGCCGCCGGGGACGTATACTCTGGCAGCGGTGCATGAGAAACTGGGCGAGCAGACCATGACCGTGACGGTGGCCCCGCAGAAGACAAGCAAGGCGGACTTTACGTATTCGATGAAGTGAGGAGGCGCGGATGGTCGCTGCGCTTTTGACCGGTGGGACGGCTGTGCTTGCGGTGGTCGAAAAGCAACTGACCATCTCGCTCTCGTTCGCAACCCACAGCCTGCCGCTGTGGTTTCTGGTGTTCGCGCTCTTCCTTCCGCGCATTGCGCTGTTTGTAATGTGGGTTCAGGGCGGGCTGGCTCCCTTTCATCTGCATGGCGTTATCCCGCTGCTGTTCGCTATCTTCCTGCCGCGCATCCTGATCTTATTTCTAATCTACGTCGATCAGGGGCTGAGCCTGTGGTTCATCATCCATCTCGTGGTGGCGCTGATGGTCTGGGCCGGCGGAGGGCACAAGATTCGGCGGAGGCGGTACCGGGATTCGTAAAGAGCAACGATAGAGCGGAGGTGCGGTATGAAGGCAAAGAGCATTGCTTATTGGACGACGACCGTCCTCGTGGCGTTTTTTATCGGGAGTGGTGGCGCTGCGCAGGTGGCGCGTGTGCAGGCCACGGTCGATGGCTTTGTGCACATCCTGGGCTATCCGGGGTACTTTGTGACCATCCTGGGCGTCTGGAAGGTGCTTGGGGCGATTGCCATCCTCGTGCCGCGTTTTCCGAGGCTCAAGGAATGGGCGTATGCCGGCATCTTCTTCGACCTGACCGGCGCGGCGGCCTCCTCCGCCGGGGCCGGTGTTTACGGCGCTTACGGCTTTCACCTCATCGCGCCGCTCGCCATTGCCGGTCTTATGGCGGCATCGTGGGCGCTGCGGCCGCAAAGCCGTGTCGTCGGCGTTCTCGTTCCGGGGAGAGACGATGCGCGGGTATAAACATGAGGCTTTCCAATGTTAGGTTGTATCGACATATAAAGTCGCCAAGAGTGGAAGGCGATGAGGTTCGAAACCGAGCACAGTACGATGACGCTATAAGCAAGCCGCAGGTCCTTCGACTCTGCCTCTCGCAAAAAGCCGCGAGAGGCTGCGCTCAGGATGACAATTTCTAGATGGATCATCCATTCAGGCTCAGGCTATATGTCGATACAGACTAGTTCGCAGAAGGGCGGCTGATGCTGTCGATGACCAGGACTTCGACCGGGCCTTTGGAGGGTTGGAGCCTAAGCCCGAGTTGATCGCGCACTGCAGTGAAGAAGAATTGGCCTGTGCCACCGGAGTCGGCCTGAGACCAATTCATCTCGCAGTCGTAGGCTCCTTCAAGGCCGGTCTTGTCGATCACGGGACGGCCTTCGAGCTCGGGCTGGTGACTGAGAGTCGTGACGATGAGCCAGAACGGCCAGCCCCTGGTCCGCATGTGCAGGGATTGCAGGTGGACCCTCTGCTCCTCGGGCGAGGGCGGGTGCCAGCCAGGTGGCGGCGGCGGCGGCGCGGGTGCGTTGAACCAGCGGAAGCGCGGACGTGAGGGATCGGCAATAGCTGGCGGCGAGGTGGTATCACGCGGGCACTTGAGGCCACTCTTTGCAACTTCGAGGAGGTAGACGGGAAGGGTGCGCGTCTCGAAGTGATAGGTCAGGTGGAACCGCTCGGCGAGCATGGATTGCACCATGAGGCGCATCTGCACATCGCGTTCGTCGCGGGTTAGCCTGCGACGGCTGGCAATCTGGTCTTCATCGAGCTTGCCCTGAATGTCGTAGTGCTCCTCTTTTACCCATGAGGGTGCGTTGACCAGCTCGCGGTCGTAGCCAAGGCCGAAGGCGTAGCCGAGAACGTCTTTGATGGTGGTGCGCTCGGCGCGATAGCTGTCGGAGTTAACGCCACCGTGTGAGAGATCCTGGCTGGGGTCGGTGGGGCGAACGCTGACGACCGAGAAGCCGGGCATCGGAGACGTGGGATGCAAAAGCTGTGCGTAGGACAGGTTGCACAAGAAGATGCCGGAGAGGAGAAGTCTGGTCAGGGTCATGGTCGAAGGGTTTCGGCGGAGATAAAGCTAGACGACTTAAGCGCGGGATGCAAGCTGGTTGCAGGTTACGGTGGGCGCGGCTAAATTAGGTGCGAGCGTTGGAGCTTATATGAAAAAGACCGTTGCTGTGAAATCTGCCTCTGCGTCGATTGACGCGAAGATCAGCGAGCTTGGGGACTGGCGTGGGAAGACGCTGGCGAGGGTGCGCGCGATCATCCTGAAGGCTGACCCGGAGATCGTCGAAGAGTGGAAGTGGGCCAAGGCGACTTCGCCAGGGGTGCCTGTGTGGTCGCACGGCGGCATCGTGTGTACGGGCGAGACGTATAAAAATGCCGTCAAGATGACCTTTGCCAAGGGTGCTTCGCTGGCGGACCCGGCTGGTTTGTTCAACTCCAGCCTTGAGGGGAATGTCCGGCGCGCCATCGATATTCACGAAGGTGAGAAGATTGATGAGGCGGCGTTGAAGGCGCTGATTCGCGCGGCGGTGGCTTTGAATCTTGAGGGACGGGCTCTCAAAAGCAAGGGCAAGCCGAAGTCTCGGCAAGCGAGCAGCAGACTGACCGATTAAGTTGGCTCTATTTCTGTATGTGTTGATCGGAGATCGATCCTCTGGTTCATCATCCACCTGGTGGTGGCGGTGCTTGTCTGGGGGGAGGTGCCACAAGTTGCGGCGAAGGCGGTATCGGGATGCGTAGCGCAGGATATACCGAATTATGACTTGCATCTGCGCGCAGTCGATAAGCCGCTTCCTGTTTGATCGTATCTAAATCATCTACTGAAAAGCAGACTCCGTGGGGTTTGATTCAGGCTCTGGCATCCACGCCGTCCTTCTCTGCAACCAGCTTGGCTTTACATTCGATATTCATCACTATCTTGATCATCTCCCTTTCAAGCGCGGCGCCTCGATTCCCGAAATGAGCTTCTCGGTGATGGTTGGGGCAAACTGCAATAACATTCGTCCTTCGATCAGCGCCATCCTTGGCCAGAGCTATTATGTGGTGAGTCTCCACATAATGCGTGCCATCTAATCGCTCGAACCCAAGTTCGCCGCAATACTCACATTTTCCTTTTGCCCTATGCTGCACAGCCTCCCGGATTTTCGGGTCGCGAGCATAAGCCAATCCGGATACTTTTACCCGGTCTGGTGTATCTGTTCCCATGTCATCGATTGCGTCTGAAGTTTCTGTAGGATCAGGCCACGCAAGGCTGCGAATCAATGCGCCTTTAGGAATCTGTGCGCGAACATACTTCCACGCAGCTATGTTCCCTCTCCCTTCTAATTCCTTGAGTGCCGAAGATATGGCCTTAAAATCCGCGTCTGTGAAGTGGTGGCGCTTTGATTTCTCAATTATTGCTTTTCGAAGTTTGCTCTCCTTTCTCCATGCCTTTGGGTTAATATCTCCACTGTTGATGCGGACCTGAACGAGTGCGAGCAGTGGTACGCCCGCAAGGGCCGCTGCTGCGTCAAGCAAGTCGCACATTTGCGCGACGGCGCGGGAATGGTTCTCCGGTGGAATGCGTCCAAGAAGCTCCGCCCCTCTCTTGTACGTCAAGAGCCGATCACTTTTGACCGCTGAAAAAATAATACGAAGCAATCTCCGTGCATCTTCATGTTGGATGCTTGTCATCAAATCCCCTTCCGCGACTGCATGACTGGTCGGACGACTGCCGACAACGATACACCAAGAATTTGCGGGCCTCTCAGCGACTTAGAAACGGCCATTCTTTGTCGCTTCCCGATAATATTTTGACTTTACTGCGAAATGTGACTGTTTCGGCTGAGTCGCGTTATTCTTAAGGGATATGGAACGGCGTAAAGTTGGGATTCTTGGCGCTACCGGCATGGTCGGGCAGCGTTTCATTCAGTTACTGAGCAATCACCCGTGGTTTGAGATTGCGTGGCTGGCGGCGAGTGATCGCAGCGCGGGCAAGACGTATGGCGAGGCGTGCAAGTGGAAGCTGGACACTCCGCTGCCGAAGCACATTGCCGCCATGACGGTGGAGCCGAACGTGCCCGAGGGCGCGAAGGGTGAGCTGCCGAAGATTATCTTTGCCGCGCTGGACGCGGACATTGCCCGCGAGCTGGAGCCGAAGTTTGCCGCCGCCGGGTGCGCGGTGATCTCGAACTCGAGCGCCTTCCGCATGGTGGCCGATGTGCCGCTGGTGGTGCCGGAGGTGAACGCCGACCATCTCGCCCTGCTGGAGACGCAGCAGTGGCGCAGGCAGAGCGGCGGGTATATTGTGACCAACCCGAACTGCTCGGCGATTGGGCTGGTGCTGGCGCTGAAGCCGCTCGAAGAACGCTTCGGAATTGAGGGGCTGTTTGTCTCGACGATGCAGGCGGTGAGCGGCGCGGGGTATCCGGGCGTGGCTTCGCTGGACATCCTGGGCAACGTCGTCCCGTTCATCAAGAACGAAGAAGAGAAGATGCAGGAAGAGGTGGGCAAGCTGCTCGGCTCGTTGAGCGGCGGCTCGATCAAAATGCTGGACGCGAAGGTGAGCGCGCACTGCAACCGCGTGGCCGTCGAGGACGGGCACACGGAGTGCGTGAGTATCAAGCTCAGGAAGAAGGCTTCGCGCGAAGAAATTCTGGCGGCGTGGCGTGAGTTTGCTCCGCTGGCCGGGCAGCATCTGCCGACGGCCCCGGACCAGCCCGTTGAATTTGACGAGGCTGTGGACCGGCCGCAGCCGCGACTGGACCGGATGCGCGGGCGCGGGATGGCCTCGACCGTGGGGCGGCTGCGCGAGTGCTCGCTGCTGGACTGGAAGTTTGTGGTGCTCTCGCACAATACGATTCGCGGCGCCGCCGGGGCGGCGCTGTTGAACGCCGAGGTGCTGGCGCGGATGGGCAAGCTGGATAAGCTCGGCGGCGCGACTGCGGCGAAGGCGGAGCGTCAGGCGGTGCTGGCTTGAGCGTGGCGCGAGAGAACCTGGTTGTGATGAAGTTCGGCGGCACGTCCGTTGAGGACGCTGCGGCGATGGAGCGCACGGCGGCGATTGTTCGCGGGCGGCGCGAGCGCGGGCTGGATACGGTGGTGGTCGTCTCGGCGATGGCGAAGGTGACGGACCATCTGCTGGCTGCGGCGGCTGCGGCGGGACGCGATGACAAGGCGGGCGCGCTGGCCATCAGCGCGAGGCTGCGTCATCGGCACATCGATACAGCCAGCGATCTGCTCGATGCGAAGCGCGTCGAGCGGCTGCATCCGGCGATTCACCGCGAGTTCGACGCGCTGGACGACCTGCTGCGCGGAATCGCGGCTGTGGGCGAGTTGACCGCGCGCACCAATGATCTGGTGGTCAGCTTCGGCGAACGGCTTTCGAGCCAGATGGTCGCCGCAGCCTTCGAGCAGCGCGGCCTGCACGGCGCGCACGTGGACGCGCGCACTTGCATCATTACGGACTCGCACTACGGCAAGGCCGCTCCGCAGGAGGCCGCGATTGAAGCAAAGCTGCGCGAGCTGGTGCTGCCGCTGATTGTTGCCGGTAAGACGCCGGTGATGGGCGGCTTCATCGGCTCGAACGCCGAAGGCATTACGACGACGCTGGGACGCGGCGGCAGCGACTACACGGCTGCGCTGGTGGGCGGCGGACTTCATGCCGGCGCAATCGAGATATGGACAGACGTGGACGGCATTATGACGACCGACCCGCGCATCTGCCCCGATGCACTGCGCGTGAAGACGATCAGCTTTGAAGAGGCGGCGGAGCTTGCCTACTTCGGCGCGAAGGTGCTGCACCCGGCGACGATCCTGCCGGCGGTGCAGAAGAGCATTCCAGTGTGGGTGCTGAACTCGCGCAACGCGGAGAACGAAGGCACGAAGATTACGGCGACGCCGGTGAAGTGCGCGAGCCCGTTCAAGAGCATCGCGGCGAAGAAGCGGCTGACGATCATCGACATCGTGGCCAGCCGGATGCTGATGTCGCACGGCTACCTGAAGGCGGTCTTCGATGTCTTCGACAAGTACAAGTGCGCGATCGACATGGTCTCGACCAGCGAGGTGAGCATCTCATTGAGCGTGGACTCGAACCAGCAGTTGCCCGAAATCTGCGAAGAGCTGGGCAGGATTGCCGACGTGAAGATGGAAGGCAACAAGGCGCTGGTGTGTCTGGTGGGCGAGGACATTCGCGGACACAACGGCATCGCGGGGCGCGTCTTCAGCGCGGTGAGCCATGTGAACCTGCGGATGATCTCGCAGGGCGCGAGCGAGATCAACATGAGCTTCATGATCGACGAGGAAGATGTGGAAGAGGCGGTGCGCAGCCTGCATCGAGCGTTCTTCATCGATCCCGATGAGAATGTGTTTGACGTGACGGCTCGCGTGCAGGTGGCGGGCAAAGCATAGGAAGGGCGCAATGCGGATTCTGGTGCTGGGACAGGGCAAGACAGGCAAACTGGTGGCCGAGGTTGCCGCCGAGCGCGGCCATAGCGTTCACGTGCTGGACGCGAAGGAGAACGCGAATGCGTCCGCGCTGACGCCGCCGTTTATCGCGGGATTCGATGTAGTGATCGACTTCACCACACCCGATGCCGTGGTGCACAACATGAGAGCGTGTCTCGCCACCGGCGCAAAGATGGTAGTGGGCACGACGGGCTGGTACGACAGGCTCGACCGGGCGTGCGAGGTGGTCAAGCGCCATCAGGGCGCGCTGCTCTATGGGACGAACTTCTCGGTCGGCGTGCAGGTGATGCTGCAACTGGCGGAGAAGATGGGCGCGGCGTTGAAGAATGTCGGCTACACATTCGCCATCGAAGAGACGCATCACGTGACGAAGCTCGATTCGCCTTCGGGAACGGCGCTCACTCTTGCTGGTGTAGTGCAGGCAGCAAGCGGAAAGACTGTTTCTATCGAGGCGAAGCGCGAAGGCGGCGTGGTGGGGGTCCACACGCTGGTGGCGCACAGCGAGGCCGACAAGCTGGTGCTGACGCACGAGGCGTTTTCGCGGCGCGGATACGCTGAGGGAGCCGTGCGTGCGGCTGAATGGCTCTCAACGCGGACAGGATGCTACGACTTCCGCGATGTGTTTTTGGAGATGTAACCGAAGAGAGGGCGTGCGATGAGCGTGACGGAAGCAGTGGCGACGAAGTTTTCAGACCTGGCGTTTGAAGAGAAGCTGGACCGGTTGGCCGAGGTCGCGGTGAAGATCGGGCTTGGCCTGCGTGCCGGGCAGGAGTTGATCATGTCGGCCCCGATCGAGGCACTGCCTCTGGCGCGGCTCATCACTCAACACGCCTACAAGGCTGGCGCGCTGCTGGTGACGACGCTCTACTCGGACGACCCCAGCGTGTTGGCGCGGTATGAGTACGCACAGGATGCGAGCTTCGACTTCGCGCCGGTGTGGCTGCAGGACGGAGTCGCCAACGGCTTCCGCAGCGGCGCGGCGCGACTGGCGATTGCGGGCGCGAACCCGGCGCTGCTCTCGAAGCAGGACCCCGCCAAGGTGGCTCGCGCGAACGTGGCAATGTCGAAGGCGAGCAAGCCGGCAATGGAACTCATCACGCGCCACGAGATCAACTGGACCATCGTTGCCTGCGCAACGCCGGAGTGGGCGAAGCTTGTCTTCCCCAACGATCCGGTCGAGGTTGCGATGGCGAAGCTATGGGAAGCAATCTTCGTCTCCTCGCGCATCGCCGTGGACGACCCGGTGGCCGAGTGGCGTGCGCATGGCGAGCGGCTGAAGAAGCGCGTCGAGCTGCTGAATGCGAAGCGATTCTCTGCCCTGCACTTCAAGTCGCAGGACGGCGCGACGGACGTGACCGTCGGGCTGGCCGACGATCATCTGTGGGCGGGCGGCGGCACGACTGCAGGCAACGGCGTCTATTGCCAGCCGAACATCCCGACCGAGGAGTGCTTCACGACTCCGCATAAAGACCGCGTGAATGGCCGCGTGCGCGCGTCGAAGCCCCTCTCGCACCAGGGGACGCTGATTGAGAACATCGCTGTGCGGTTTGAGAATGGCCGGATCGTCGAGGCCACCGCGACGGCAGGCGAAGACGCGCTCAACCGGCTGATCAGCGCCGACGAAGGCGCGCGCCACCTGGGTGAGGTGGCTCTGGTGCCGCATGGTTCGCCGATTGCGCAGAGCGGGCTGCTCTACTGGAGCACGCTGTTTGACGAGAACGCCGCCAGCCACATTGCGCTGGGGCAGGCTTATTCGACCTGCCTGATCGGCGGCGACAAGATGAGCGCCGACGAGCTGGCCGCGCGCGGGGCCAACTCCAGCCTGATTCACGTGGACTGGATGATCGGGTCGGGCGCGATGGATGTGGACGGCATCGCCGCCGATGGTAAGGCCGAGCCGCTGATGCGCAAGGGCGAATGGGTTTAGGAAAGTAACGATCAAAATAGATCGGGGCTTTCAGCCCTCGATTTCTTCACTGATTGCTTCATGGGGCTTCACCCCATGCTGGTATTGAACGCGCCGTTGGCGCTTTGACGTACTCAGGCGCTGCCCTCCAAAGCAGGCCACACTGGTACTTCCTTAGCGGCGATACACTGTACTCTACCGCTCTGGCCCCAGGGACAAGGGGGTCCCCAGTGGATGACGTGCTGGATCCGGTGCGCTCCCAAAGCGGCTTTGCATTCTGGAGCCGATCTTCGCTTCTCGACGTAGACGGCTGCAATCGCGGCTAAATCACAACCCGCGCCGATGCTAAACTTCAATCATTATGGAATTGATGGGTTGTGGAACGGCGCTGGTTACTCCTTTTCGGAGAGACGGCGGTGTGGACGAGCCTGCGCTTCATGCGCTGGTGAACTGGCAGATCGAGAACGGCGTGAACTTCCTCGTGCCCTGCGGCTCGACGGGCGAGGCGGCGACGCTGACCGAGCAGGAGTGGCTGCGCGTGGTCGATGTCGTTGTCGGCAGCGCGGCCGGGCGTGTGCCGGTGATTGCCGGATGCACGCACAACGCGACGCACGAGGCAGTGGCCCGCGCGCGCAAGCTGACCGGCATTCACGGGCTGTCGGGCATCCTGACGGCGAACCCCTTCTACAACAAGCCGGGACAGGAGGGCCAGTACCAGCACTTCCGCGCGATTGCCGAGGCGGTCGATCTGCCGGTCCTGCTCTACAACGTCCCTCCGCGCACCGCCGCAAACCTGGAGCCCGCAACCGTCCTCAGGCTGGCGGAGATCAAGAACATCATCGGCGTGAAGGAGTCGAGCGGCAACATCGCGCAGATTACCGAACTGCTGACGACGGCACCGCGCAGCTTCAAGGTCTTCGCCGGTGATGATGGATTGGCGCTGCCGATTCTGGCGCTCGGCGGAGCGGGTCTGGTCTCCGTGGCCTCGAATGTCATTCCCGCGCAGATGAGCCGGATGGTCCACGCGGCGCTCGAAAACGACTGGGCTGGCGCACGGCGCATCAATCGGCAGTTCTACCGGCTGATGCAGGCGCACTTCTGGGAGCCGAGCCCGGCACCGGTAAAAGCCGTACTAGCGATGCTGGGGCGCGGCGAAGACGTGCTTCGCCTGCCGATGGTTCCAGTCACGGAAGGCACGCGGCGCAAACTCGAACGCATGGTCGGCGAGTTGGGGATGCTGGCTGCGACCGGCCCCGTGGGCGAAGACCTGCGGATGTTCTGATTCTCTGAAACTGATTTTGATAAAGGCGGCTTGTGATCTTGAAGGACACGTTAGAGACGCGGATTGAGCACTGGTTCGAGCAGGGGGCGGCGGCAGTTGGAAACAAGGACGCCGAGGCAACGTTCCTCGAACTACGGACGGCGCTTGAGGCTGGCACATTGCGGTCCGCAGAACCGGATGCTTCCCTGCCGCTGGGCTGGCGCGTGAATGCGTGGGTGAAGCGTGGGATTCTGCTGGGCTTCCGGCTTGGGCAGATGATCGAGATGGGTTGCGGCGAAAGCCTTTCGTTTGTCGATAAGGCAACCTATCCGGCGCGGCGATTCACCGTTGCCGACGGCGTGCGCGTGGTGCCGGGCGGGTCGAGCGTCCGGGCCGGGTCGTATGTGTCGAAGGGTGTCGTCGTGATGCCCCCGGCCTACATCAACGTCGGCGCGTATGTGGACGAGGGCACGATGGTGGACTCGCACGCGCTGGTCGGAAGCTGCGCGCAGATCGGCAAGCGCGTGCATCTGAGCGCGGCGGCGCAGGTGGGCGGCGTGCTGGAGCCGGTCAACGCCTCGCCGGTCATCATCGAGGACGAATGCCTCATCGGCGGAAACACGGGCGTCTACGAAGGCACGGTCGTGCGCAGGCGCGCGGTGCTGGCTGCCGGAACCGTGCTGACCCGCGGCACCCCGGTCTATGACCTGGTGCGCGGCGAGGTCTACAAGGCCACCGCCGAAACGCCGCTCATCATCCCCGAAGGCGCGGTCGTTGTGCCCGGTTCACGCTCTGTCACCAAAGGCAAGGGGCAGGAGTGGGGCCTGAGTGTGGCGGCTCCGGTGATCGTGAAATACCGTGACGACAAGACCGAGCTTTCCTCGGCGCTCGAAGACATCTTGCGCTGAATGCCTGGTAGCGGTGCAGTTTGAGAAAAATGTACCTCAGGGGCTGAAGAGGGTGTTGAAAAAGCCGCTCGTGTTGATTGGAGAGAAGGTCCGGGGCTAAAGCCCCTTGTATTTGCTGACGTTTTCGTGGGGCTGAAGCCCCACGCTAATCCCCAAAAGCTCGTGTAGAGGCTTTTTCAGCACCCTCTGAAGCCCCTATAGCAAATGAAGCATTTACGGCAGGGGTAAACCAGTGCCCTTAAGCTAAACGAAATCAAACTGCACCGCTACGGATTGCCTGTATCAAAAGGGGAAACCAGCTCCGGGTGCTAAGATTGAAGGTTCATGGCACAAGATAAATTGAAGCTGATTCCGCTGGGCGGGCTGGGCGAGTTCGGGATGAACTGTATGGTCCTTCGCTGGCAGGATGACATCATCGTCATCGATGCCGGGCTGATGTTTCCTGAAGAAGAGCTGCTGGGGGTCGATATTGTCGTGCCCGACATCAGCTACCTGACCGAGAACCGCGACAAGGTCCGCGGCATTCTGCTGACGCACGGGCACGAAGACCACATCGGCGGGCTGCCGTGGATTCTCTCCGAGCTGAACGTGCCGGTGTACGGCACCGAGTTCACGCTGGCCTACGTCGAAGGCAAGCTCGAAGAGCATGGCCTGCTCGACGATGCCGACCTGATTGAGATCGTTCCCGGCGAGCGCGTCACGCTGGGACCGTTTTCCGTGATGCCGATCCGCGTAACGCACTCGCTGGTAGACTGCGTGGCGCTGGCCATCCACACGCCGGTGGGCGTGGTGCTGCATACGGGCGACTTCAAGGTGGACTTCTCGCCGCCGGACAACAAGCCCTTCGACCTTCATGCCTTTGCCGAGTTGGGCAAGCAGGGCGTGCTCGCGCTTTTGCAGGATTCGACCAACGTGGACCGGCGCGGCTACACGCCCAGCGAGAAGGCCGTGCGCCCGCGCCTGGACGAGATCTTCACGCAGACCAAGCAGAAGCTCTTCTTCAGTTGCTTCTCGTCATCGATTCACCGCATCCGGCTGGCGATGGAGCTGGCCCATGACCACGGGCGTAAGGTTGCGGTGATTGGCCGCTCGCTCGACAACTCGACCGAGATCGCGCAGGACCTGGGGTATCTGGACCCGCCGCCCGGACTCATCATCAACCCGGGCCAGATCAAGGACACGCCCGCGCATAAGCTGCTGGTGATGATCAGCGGCACGCAGGGCGAACCAATGAGCGCGCTGAGCCGCGCCGCCGTGAACAATCACAAGCACGCGCACATCGAGGCGGGCGACACGGTGCTGCTCAGCTCGCGCGTCATTCCCGGCAACGAGAAGTCGATCTACCGGATGATCGACCATCTGGAGCGGCGCGATGCCGAGGTCATCTACGACGACGGCGCTTCAGGGCTGATCCACGTGAGCGGACACGGCAGCCAGGAAGAGCTGCGGCTGATGATCAATCTCGTCAGGCCGAAGTTCTTCATCCCGGTGCATGGCGACTATCGCCACCTGAAGCGGCACATGGAGCTGGCCGCCGGGCTGGGCGTGGTCGAAAAGACCATTCTGATGGAAGACGGCGACGTGCTGGAGATGGACAAAAACTCCGCCGCGAAGACGGGCAAGGTTCCCGTCGAGCGCGTGTGCATCGACTCAGGCGGCGCCTCTACGGATGTCGTCGAGGACCTCGTCATCAAGGACCGCCGACACCTCAGCGAGGACGGTATCGTGCTGCCGGTCATCGCCATCAACAAGCGTACAGGGCGCGTCGAAAACTCTCCGGAGATTGTGGTACGCGGCATGGCGATTGCCGAGGACGGACTGATCGCCGAAGCCAAGCAGGTGGTGCAGCGCACACTGGATGCTTCGTCGGCGGAAGAGAAGGCAGACTACGGCGTCATCAAAGAGAAGATCCGCAACGACCTGAAGCGGTATATCCAGAAGAACACCAGCCGCCGACCGCTGATTATGCCAGTGATTCTCGAGATTTGAGCTTCGCTTCGCGCATCGGCTGTTGTACGTTGAACGTGTGAGCGTCTTTGAACTGACCAGCATTGTCGTGTGCCTGGCGGCGGCGTTTGGCCTGGTGAGCCATCGCTTTCTTCGCCTGCCCGCAACGATTGGCACGATGGTGCTGTCGCTGGTCTTGGCCCTGGTGCTGATTGTCACCGGCAAGATGGTCCCGTCGCTGCATGAGTACGCAGTGGCGATGTTTCAACGGATCGACTTTCACGACCTGGTGCTGCACTGCCTGCTGGCCTTTCTGCTGTTTGCAGGGGCGCTGCATCTTGACCTCGATGAGTTGAAGCGGCAAAAAGCAGCGGTCTTCCTGCTTTCGACGCTCGGAACGGTGGCTTCGGCGGGAATCGTCGCCGCACTGCTGTGGGTGATTCTCCGCGCCGTACACCTGCCTGCGAGCGCGATGAGCTGCATGATCTTCGGCGCGCTCATCTCGCCGACAGACCCGATTGCCGTGCTGGAGATGCTGCGTCGCGTCGGCGCGCCTGCCGAGATACAGGCGCTGCTCGGGGGCGAGTCGCTGTTCAACGACGGCGTGGGCGCGGTGCTGTTTCTCACTCTGCTGGCGACGCCGGAGTCCCGCGCTTTGCCGTCACCGGGATCATTCAGCAGCCTCTTTCTGCTGGAAGCAGGCGGAGGCATCATGCTGGGAATCGCACTGGGACTGCTCGTTCACTGGCTGCTGCGGCTGGCAGGCGGCAGCTATCGGATTGAAGTCTTTCTGACCCTGGCACTGGCGATGGGTGGATATGCGCTGGCCGATGCGCTGCACGTCTCGGCGCCGCTGGAGGCGGTAATGGCAGGGCTGGCGGTCAACAGTCGCAGCCGCCTTTACACCATGTCGGAGACAACGCGCGAAAATCTCGACAAGTTCTGGGGGATGCTGGACGACATGCTGAACGTCGTCCTGTTTTGCCTGCTGGGCTTTGGGCTGATCGTCGTGACGCTCTCCGGCAGAGTCGTCGTCGCGGGGTTGCTTGCCATTCCGGCGATCCTGCTGGCGCGCGCCGTAACAGTGTGGACGCTGCTCTCTCCCGCGCCGCCGGCGACGGGCCTCAACAAGACCGGCATCGTGATGACGTGGGGCGGACTGCGCGGGGCGCTCTCGATTGCGCTGGTGCTGGCGCTGGCGGCTACGCCGTGGTCCGGGCCTCTGCTGCCCATCACCTACATCGTCGTTGTCTTCTCCGTTCTGGTGCAGGGCCTGACGATGGTGCCGCTGCTGCGACGGCTCGGGTTTGAGAAGGCAAGTTAGCACGTGGGTAATCGCCGTGATTCTGCGGCAGTGAAGACGCGAGCAATGGCCCGCGACAGTCTTAAAATGAAGGCGGCGTTCTTTGCCGTACGGCGGTCACTCCCTGTTATGAACCTTCTTTGCCACCGTATTGTTCTCCCGAGACACGTTTGGATGACGATTGCGGTGCTGCTCTGCGCTGCCGTGGCCATGCCCGCAGCAGACGCGCAACAGCCCGCCGTTCATGGACGGCAGCGCATTGGACTGGCGCTCGAAGGCGGCGGCGCGCTGGGCTTCGCGCACATCGGCGTGCTGGAGTGGATGGAGGAGCACCACATTCCGGTCGATGACGTTGCCGGCACCAGCATGGGCGGACTGGTAGGCGGACTCTACGCTGCGGGCAACAGCCCGAAGGACATCGCGCAGTTTGTCGGCGGCATCGACTGGTCCACCGTGCTGGGTGGCCAGGCCCCGTTCGAGACCCTGAGCTATCGGCGCAAGGAAGACCGCGTCGCCTTTCCCAACCGTCTGGAGTTCGGCTTCAAGCATGGGTTCGGCCTGCCGAGCGGGTTGAACTCGGGCGCAGCCGTGGGCCTGCTGCTCGACCGCCAGATGCTGCCCTACTACGACCTCAAGAACTTCGACGACCTGCCGATTCCCTTCCGCTGCGTGGCAACGGAGATGGTCTCGGGCACGGCGCACGTCTTCCACGACGGCTCGGTAGCGCAGGCGATGCGCGCAACCATGTCGATTCCCGGAGTCTTCGCGCCGGTCACGCACGGCGACGATGTCTACTCCGATGGCATGGCCGTGGACAACCTGCCAGTGGACGTTGCGCGCAAGATGGGGGCGGATGTGGTGATTGCGGTGTACCTGGACACCGGCACGGTGGATCGCAAGAGCCTGAACTCGCTGGTCGGCGTCGCAGGAAGAAACCTCTCCATCATGGTGGCGGCCAACGAGAAGGCCAACATGGCCAACGCCGACATCCTCTTGAAGGCCGACGTGAGCAAGTACTCTTCGGGAGACTTCACCAAAAGCGTGGAGATCATCCCGCTGGGCTACAAGGCGGCACAGGCACACGCAGCCGAACTCGAAAAATATGCACTGAGCGATGCTGACTGGAACGCCTATGTGGCCCAGCGCAATGCGAGGCGCAGAACTACGGTACCAGTTCCGGCGTTCATCGACGTCTACGGATTGAGCGGAGCGCAGAAGGCCGAGGTCGAGAACGAGTTCACCAGGTTCGTCGGACATCCTCTGGACATCGATCAGGTCGAGACAACGATCAACGAACTGCTCGGCACCGGGACCTACGACAGCATCAGCTACAACATGATTGAGATGAACGGCAAGACAGGGCTGCTCGTTCGTCCGCGCACCAAGACCCACGCGCCGCCGTTCCTGAACATCGGCATGACGCTCTCCTCGAACAACACGAACAACGTTCTGCTGGGCATGGGCGCGCGCGCCACGTACACCGACATCGCCGGGCCAGGATCGGAGTTGCGGCTGGACGGCGCAGTTGGGCCTGTGGCAGGACTGGTCGGCGAACTCTACAAGCCGATGCACTTTCTGCACTTCAGGAAAGGCTACTTCGTGGCGGGGCGCGCTTACCTGACCTACACCACGGCGTACTTCTTCAACGGCAGCAGCCAGCTTTCGCAGTACCGAGAGCACCGCAACGGCTTCGGCGTGGACGGAGGCTATCAGTTCAACACCCGCACCGAACTGCGCATAGGCGAGGACTATCAGTGGTACGGCGACAAGCGAACCATCGGCGAGCCTGAACAGAAGGAGTTCAGCCTGAGGCCCTGGGTCACATCGACGCGGTTTCAGTATCTGGGGCAGGACAACGTGCAGGTGCCCACGCGCGGATCGATTGTGCAGTCGTCGCTGAGCTACTACACCCAGCGGCCCAACCGGAGCAGCGGCTACGCGCAAATGAACACCTACCTCGCGCACTTCATGCCCGTGAAGGAGCGCGGGATCGTCGCGGTCACGCTGAACGGAGGCACCAGCTTCAAAGCGCAGAATCTGGGGCTGGCTGGCTTCGAACTGGGAGGGCCACTGCGTCTGAGCGCCTATGAACGCGGCGAGCTGCTCGGCGACGACTACTTTCTTCTGCAGGCGGGCTACCTGCATCAACTGACCACCCTGAGCCCCGTCATCGGCGACGCAGTCTATGCAGCGGCCTTCTACGAGGTAGGCAAGACATGGAACGGGCCAACTGGCACGCCTTCACTGCCAAACGACTTCGCCGCGGGGCTGGTGATCAAGACGCTCATCGGGCCGATGTACGGCGGGTTGAGCATCGGCGACAGCGACCACCGCAAATGGTTTTTCGGCCTGGGCCGCGTCTTTTAAGACGAGACGGAATTGCGGCTATGATGGGAGCCGTTGATTGCAACATGTTGTAGTGGATTCTGCGCGGGGCTCGACTGGTTAATGACGGAGAAGACGCAGCAGGTAAAGTGGGATCTCGATAACAGGCCAACGCTGCGCCGGCCGCGGTGGGCCATGCGGGCCTGGAGCAGCGGAGAAAATAGATGAGTCAGCTAGTCACGCTCGATGAGATTCGCGCCGCGCAAAGGCGGATTGCGGGAACTGCGGTGCGGACGCCGCTCTATCGCGTCTCTCGCGCGCGACTGCGCATGGCCCGCGCGCCTGAGCCGGAGTTCGATCTCTACATCAAGGCAGAAAGCGAGCAGCCCATTGGCAGCTTCAAGCTGCGCGGCGCGTACAACATGATGTCGCAGCTTGCGCCCGAGGCTCTGCGCCACGGGGTCATTACGTATTCGAGCGGCAATCACGGGCAGGGTGTGGCCTACGCGGCGCGCGCGCTTGGCACCAAGGCCGTCATCGTCGTGCCGGAGAATGCTCCCGCGGTGAAGAAAGCAACCATCAGAGAGCTTGGTGCGGAGATCGTCGAGGTGGGGCCTGCGTCTTCCGAACGTCGCGCGAAGGCCGAGGAACTGGCGGCAAAGTTCGGCTACACCATCGTTCCTCCATACGACGACCCGGCGATCATCGCCGGACAGGGAACGTGCGGACTGGAGATCGTCGAACAGCTCCCGGGCGTCGATGTCGTGATTGCGCCGGTCAGCGGCGGCGGCCTGTTGGGTGGAGTCGCCGCCGCTGTAAAGCAGGCAGCCCCGCACGTCAAGGTCTGGGGAGCAGAGCCGGCGTTGGCCGCCGACGCGAAGGAGAGCTTCGAGACGAAGAAGCTGGTCGAGTGGCCTGCAGAGAAAACGACGCGCACCATCGGCGACGGACTGCGCACGCAAAGCCTGGGCACGCTGAACTTCGAGCACGTCGTGCGTTATGTCGATGGCATTGTCGCGGTAGAGGAAGAAGAAATCCTGGCTGCGATGCGCGTGATGCTGGCCACAACCACGCTGACGCCGGAGCCAAGCGGCGCCGTGTCGCTGGCGGCGGCGCTGTTCCACTCCGCCGAGCTTCCTAATGCGAGTAAGGTGGCCGTGGTGCTGAGCGGCGGCAATCTTGAACCGGGACTGAAGACGGAACTGGACCGAGCGGCAGCAAACGTCAACGGCTCATCCGCAACGTGAATCCACGTCTAAGGAACCTCTGAATAAGTTCTGTTTTGTTAAGGGCACGGCTTCAGAGCCTGTCCTGAGCGTAGTCGAAGGATGCCGCAAAGCGCCCATTTTGAAGGGGGCTTTAGGTAGTGTCTGATGAATCGACGAGAATCGTTTTTGCTTCTGGGTAGGCCAAGCCCTTAGGCTTGGCTCTCTTCACAAACCGTGAAAAATGGGGCTTCAGCCCCTGGGCCGACTGGGCTGGAATCTGGAGGCCATCTCCCAAAGCGGCTCGGGCGCAATTAGCTCTCCACGATGTGACAGTCAGCGTCTAAAGTGGTGTCTATGCGAGTTCCTTTCCTTCGGCGAAGTCTTGTGGCGTGGGTTGGCGCGGCTGCGCTGACCGCAACGATGGCGATGGGTCAGGCAAAACCCCGGAAGGGTGCAGCGGGCTACAACCGCGCGGCGCGGGCAACGATGTTGCACGAAACCAACGTGTACGTTCAGGCGGACGTGAATTCGCAGCGCCTCTCGCTGGTGACGCCGGGGCACGAGGTCGTCATCGTGCAGCGCAGCGGCCCGTGGGTGCAGGTCTTCGCCAATACCGATGCAGGCGACGAGCAGCAGGAAGATGCCGCCGATACGCCGGAGTTTGGCGACGACAGCACGCCGACTCCTGCTTCGGGATGGATCCACGACAAGGGCATCGTCTCGCCTCAAACTCCAAACGGCGACGAAATCCTGTTTGGCGCGGCGGCCAATATGGAGGCCGAAGCCGAGAAGCCGCACGCCCCCAAGGGCGCGGCCGAGGCGGCGCATCTGCTCTACAAGCGCGTGCCCGACTACTTCCCCAACTCACCTCTCGCAGCCGAGGCGGCCTGGCGCGCCGCCGACATTCGCTGGCAACTCGACAAGCTCGACATCAGCACGCTGCCCAGCGCGAAGGAGCAGCAGGCGTATCTGCGCCCGCAGATCTACGACGGCGCGATGAAGCGCGTGATGAAGACGTATCCCGGCACCGGCTACGCCGCGCGCGCCGCTTACGAGATGCTCGACAACAAGCTGTGCGGCGACTGGCAGGGCCTGCCGAAGTGTCCCGAGATGGAGTCGGGACTCTATGAGAAGTATGCGCACCAGTATCCCGACAGCCCGAAGGCGCCCGAAGCTCTCTACAACGCAACCTATCGCCAGGGCGTGGCCGTGACCATGTATCTGGTCCAGGACGATAAAAAGAAGTCCGACGACGCGGCGAAGCGCACCGCCGATCTGGCAGCGCAGTTGCAGCAGCAGTACCCGAAATCGGACTACACTGCGCGGGCTGCGGCAATCGCCTACAAGGTACAACAAGGAATTCCCGTTTATGGCAGCGATCGAGACTGAACCGGCGGCAATCTCGCTGGTGGTGCGCAGAGTTGCGCCTGAAGACGCGGCGGCCGTCGTGGAGTTGAGCAGCGAGTTAGGCTACGCAATCTCTATCGAAACCGTCACCGAACGCATTCGCACCCTGACTGCATACCCTCGCAATCAAGCTGCCTTCGTCGCCTGCGCAAACGCGGAAGTCGTGGGCTGGATCGAGGCGGTCATCGAGCACCATCTGCAATCGCCGCCTCACGGCATGATTACCGGCCTCGTCGTCAGGGACGGGATGCGGAGCCTCGGCGTAGGCAAACGCCTGTGCGCTGAGGCCGAGGCCTGGACCCGAGGCAACGGCATCGCTCTGCTGCGCGTCACCTCGCGGACGACCCGCGAGCGAGCGCACCGGTTCTATCTCCGCGAAGGCTTCACCCAGACCAAAACCTCGGCGGTGTTCGAGAAGGTACTTAGCCTGGCAAAGGCCACCATTTAGGATTGGGATATGCCGATCCTTCAGGTGATTATTCTTGCCATTGTGCAGGGCATGGCGGAGCTGCTGCCCGTCTCCAGTTCCGCGCACGTCGTTGTTGCCGAAAAGCTGATGGGGCTCGACCCTTCCTCGCCCCAGATGACGCTGCTGCTGGTCATGCTGCACACCGGCACCATGTTTGCCGTCATCGCCTACTTCTGGAACCAGTGGAAGCGGACCTATTTTTCCAGCGCCGACTCCTTCAAGCGGTTTCTCGTCCGGCTCATCTGGGCCACCTTCCTGACCGGCATCATCGGCGAGGCGCTCAACGTCGCGATCCAAAAGACGGCCTTCAAGGGCGAGTCGAAGGCCGAGATCGAATTACTCTTTGGCCGTCTCGACTTGATTGCTCCCGCGCTGCTCGCGGTAGGCATCCTGATTCTGATCGCCGGGCTGCTGGAGAAGCGCCTCTCGGTCGCCGCCGCGAAGGTCTACGGCGACAGCGTCACCATGCGCCAGGCAGGATGGATGGGCGCGATTCAGGGCCTGTGCCTGCCGTTTCGCGGCTTCTCGCGCTCAGGCGCGACCATCTCGACCGGCATGTTGACCGGCGCGAGCAAGGAACGCGCCGAGCGATTCAGCTTTGCGCTCGCCGTCGTGCTGACTCCGCCGGTCGTGGCGCGCGAGGTGTGGCGCCTGCTCAAGGCCTCGCACGAAGCCGCCGCAATGGGCGCGCCGTTCAATCTGCACGGCAGCATCGTCGTCAGCGTGCTGGGGATGGTCTTCGCCTTCATCGCCGGCCTCGTTGCCCTGAAGTGGCTGAGCAGTTGGCTGGAGCAAGGCCGGTGGTACCTGTTCGGCATCTACTGCCTGCTGGCCTCGGCGGTGGTCTTCTATCTGCACTACGGCCCCCGGCATCTCTAGCGCGGTAACGCTCTCGATGAGCGGATGGCCACAAAGCCGAGCGCGCAGATCACCGCGAGCAGCGCAATCCAGAGCAGGTCCGGATAACGCTCCGTAAGCGGGCGCGAATCCGGACGCGGGCGATACTCCGGACTCTCCTGCTCCGGCCCCAGCCGCGCCACCGACGTGCGCGCCGCGGTCGAGAAGATGCGTGCATAGTCGTAGACAGGCGCGGGGAGCGCCGGGTCTCCGTAATACAGCGTGAGCGGGCTGGCCGAGGGCGCATTGAAGCAGAGGTTGCGCTCGCGCATCTCCAGCCGCACCGAGGTGATAGGCAAGGGCGCGTCGTCTCCATTTTCGACAACGACCTCGACAGTCGCCGCATCTTGCAGGTTCGCGCCAATGGTGGCCGGCACGCTCAGTTGCTCCTGGCGAATCTCGCGCCCCGCCTGTGTAATGCGCACGCGCTGAATGGCCCCAGCCAGACTCTCGCCCGAGGTTGCCGGCGTGCCTTCAGGCCGGTCGAAGATGTGGACGTCGCGGCTGAAGTTGCCCTTGAAGCCGGCTGCGATCTCGAACGAGACGCGCTCCACCGGAACGCGCGCAGGCAGGGCGAAGGTAGCGATGCTCTGTCGCTCGTGGTTTGCAATGGAGGTGGTCGCAACGGCCGTCGTATAAAGCGTCTGGGCCTCGCGGCTGGGCGGCACCGTTGCGCCAAGCACCATCTGCGGTGTCGCCTTGAAGCCCCGCGTGCCGGGCGCGGGCGAGGCGGTGAGCACGACGTGCAGCCACGGGAAGGTGGACTCCTGCACGTGGAGCGTCGAGTTGCGCGAGAGATGCTGCGAGGTCAGGTCGAACAGCGTGAACTGGCCGAGAGCGGTCGCAGCTCCACCCTGCGTTGTTGATCCCGAGACGGTCGCGGTGGCGATATAATCCTGGCCGCTCAGGTCGAGCGCGACCTCGGTGTAAGGACGCTGCGTCATCTGGAGGTCGAAGACGATGCTGCCGTTGCGCAGACCGAGGTTGACGACGTGCGCAGGAGAGCTGTCCGGCTGCGCCGGTTGGCTCAGCGTAATCGCATAGGGAACCTCGCGCGGCGTGGCCGTGCGTGCGCCCTCGTAGAGGCGAAGGTCCTTAAGCGAGGCCGAAGCGTGCGCGAACGTCTCGGCATCGAGCACAGCGCAGGCCTGTCCCGCGCCGGGTGCCGCGACCTGCCGCATGTAGCGGAAGTAGTGCAAATCAGCGGTCTGGGCCGAAGGAGCGGCGGCTTGCAGAAAGAAGACTGCCAGAAGGAAGGCTGATTTCACTGATCGGCTCCCGCAGTTGGCTCTGCCGTGGAGTGAGGTTTGGGCTCGCGAAGCGCCAGCCAGTCTTTCTGATAGGCGAAGCTGATTGCCATCAACACCGCTCCCAGTGCGAGAAAGCTGATGATGTGATAGCTGAAGCCGAGATCGCGCACATCGTAAACAAACGTCTTGCCGATGGTGAAGATCAACAGCACCAGCGCCTGCCAGCGGATGAACGCGCTCCGCTTCCAGAAGCCGACAGCCAGCAGCGCCGCGCCATAGACAAGCAGAAACGCCGAGATGGCCAGCGACCGCTGGAGCGCAGCCTCAACGTTGCCGTAGGACCGGCCAAAGGCAACGTGAATCTCGCGCACACTGGCAAGCACGGCAATCAAGTTGAATGCGATGATGCACCCGCCCGCAATCTCGCGCCACCGAGGCGTGGCCTCATCGGAACTCCGGCCGGTGCGCAGCGCAATCCGCGCCGAGAGCGCGAATGCCGCGACACCGAAGATCGATGTAGCGAACCGGCGGTTGAGAAAAGCAGTTTCGACAGCGAAGTAAGGCGAGTATGGCTGCGCGATGACGCTGATGAATCCAAGCACCAGCGTGGCAAGCGAGAGCAGGCGCAGCACGCGATGCGCCGCCACGGGCGTCATCTCTGCCGCAGGCGGTATCTCAACAGCAGGCACAGCCAGGCGCGCGGAGATCCACAACAGCGCAACGCCCTCCGCGAGCCAGCCAATCGTAATCCACCGGCCGCTTGCCTTCAGCGGAATCGCAATCGTCAGAAAGACAATCGCCAGCGAAAGATGCACCGCCGCGGTCACGCGCGCCGCTGGCAGACGCATCAAGCCAAGATAGATGGCTCCAAACGCAACCGCCATCCACGGCAGCAGCGCGTGGTGGCCGGAGTCCTCAAGCAGCGAATAAAACGCCAGCGAGCCGAAGGCCGCATTCGCCAGCGGCAGCAGCACCTCCGTAATCACGCTCGATCCGTGCGGCTGTGTGTCGCCTCCCCGCAGCGAGGGCACGATGAAGGCCAGGAAAAAGAGCGCGACGAAGATGCTCGTCACGGCAAGCTCCTCGGCCGTATTGAACTGCATGTACCAGCCGATGAAGAACGCGACCGTCGCCGGAAACGCGCCGAGCAACAGTCGCGGCCACGCCTTCAGCCGCACCAGCGCAACAGCGGCAATGTCAATCGCAAGAATGTAGGTGAAGAGAAAGACCTCGTGGTTGCCGCCTGTCGAAAGCAGCAGCGGCGTAGCGAAGCCTCCAGCCAGCGCATAGGCCGCGAGAATCTGGCTCGACTGCGACCACGCCATGAAGGCATTCCACGCTGTGACGAGCACCATCAGGGCCAGCGCCGCACCGGCAGGCATCAGATGATAAAGCTGGAACGCCGCCCACAGCGACAGATACAGCACGCCCGAACCCACGGCCTTCAGCGAGTAGGAGAACGCGGGGAACCCCTTGCGGCGGAACCGCTCCGACCAGACGACGATGGCCGTCCCTGCAATGAGCCCGGCCAGCACGCGACCCAGCGGACCAATCCAGTGGTTGTCCATCGCGTACTTCAGAAACAGCGTCGCCCCAATCAGCAGCGCGATGATGCCGATGCGGCTGAAGATCTGCGTGCCTATGAGGCTCTCTAGCGAGAGCGAGACCTGCGGCTTCGTCAGCGGTTGGGTGAAGTTCGGCACCGGAACCGGCTGCGGCTCGGGCTTCGGCGGAGGCGCCGCGTGCTCCTGCTCTTGCGGATACGAAGGCGCAGGGTGCAGTTCAGCAAGCTGGCGCTCAAGCGCATAGACCCGTGCCGTCAGCGCGGCCAGCTCACGAGCCAGGTCGTTTGCCTGCGACGGATTTTCGTCTGCGGCCATGCCAACTACTCTACCGCCTCCGTGCGGAGTGGCAAAGAACTTCCGCACTTGATACTCTTTCGCTCGATGAGCGATATGTCCGATACGCCGGTCCATGTTTTGGTGGTCGATGACGATGAGGTGAGCCGCGAGGTGCTCGCCGTGCTGCTCGAAAGCGCAGGCTACGCGGTCGAGTCCGCCGACTCCGGCGAAGCGGCGCTCCTGCGGCTCAAAGACGCCGATTACGCACTGCCCGCCGTTGTGCTCGCAGACATGCAGATGCCCGGCATGCGCGGCGGCGAGCTTGCGCGGCAGCTTCGCGCCGTCTGCGGCCACGCCACGCTGCTCTTAGCCATGAGCGGCAGCCAGCCCGAAGACGAGGCCCGTCGCGGCTTCGACGCATTCCTGCTGAAGCCCTTCACCATGGAGCAGCTTCGCGCGGCCATCGACGGTGGCCCTGCGAACGCCACGCACGACGAGGCCGCAGGCGTACTGAACGAGGCCGTGTACCGTAAGCTCACCGCGTCGATGAACGCAGTTCAACTCGAAAAGCTGTACGCGATGTGCCTTGACGACGCGGAAAAGCGGATCGCCGAGATGCGGCGCGCAGCGGCAAGAGGAGACGACGACATCTATCGGCGCGAGGCGCACGCTATCAAGGGAGGGTGCGGCATGGTCGGGGCCACAGAGATGCAAACTCTTGCAACCTCAATGGAAACGAAAGGGATAGAGGCTAATCATGTAGCTTCTCTCGATGAATTCCTGCTGGCATCCAAACGGCTGCGGCGTATTCTGTTCGCACGTCGCCGTGCGACGTAAACGTTGGGCCATGGAACGTTTCGAGGAGAACCACACATGAAAGAAGCAGCGAAGAAGACTTCCGAGGCCGGAGTAAGTATCGCCCCCATTCGCGTTGTTGTTGCCGACGACCATCCCGTCGTCCGCTTCGGCGTCAGGAACATGCTGGAGAGCGAGGTCGGCTTCGAGGTCGTCGGCGAGGCCGAAGACGGCGACGTCGCCATCACGCAAACGCTCGAGCTGGAGCCGGACATTCTGCTGCTCGATCTCGCCATGCCCCGCCTGCCGGGACTCGAAGCACTGCGCGCCATCATGAGCAAGTCGCCGCGCGTGAAGATCATCATGCTGACCAGCACCATCTCGACGCAGCAGATTATCGAGGCGCTGCAGATTGGCGCGCGCGGCATTGTGCTCAAGGACGCCGTCGCAGGCGACCTCTCGAAATCGCTGCGCGCCGTGCTCCAGGGCGACTACTGGATCGGCGGCGAGCGCGTCGCCAACCTGGTCTCGAAGCTCAACGAGTTGATGAAAGAGGCCGCCTCGGTCCCCGAGCGCAAGACCTACGGCCTCACGCCGCGCGAGCTGGAAGTCGTCACATGCATCGTCGAAGGATGCAGCAACAAGGATGTCGCCAAGCAATTCGCCATCAGCGAAGAGACCGTGAAGCGCCACCTCTCGAACATCTTCGACAAGACCGGCGTCTCGACGCGCCTGGAACTCGCGCTCTTCGCCATCGCGCACAAGCTGGTCGTGCTCGAAAGCTAAAGCTAAAAACACAGCACCGTCTCCACCGATTCCATAGCCGGAAACGGGCAAGGTTTTGCCGTGGGCTTCTATAAAACTTCTTTTTTATTTTGACAAGTGACACGTTACACATTACGCTTGATGCATGATCCAGTCATTCAGGCATCGCGGGCTGGAGAAATTCTTCAAGACGGGATCCAAAGCCGGGATCCAACCTGCCCATGCCAGAAAGCTGAGCATCCTGCTGGGTGCACTCGACGATGCGGAACAACCGCTCGACATGAACGTGAACGGATGGGCCTTCCATGCATTGAAGGGCGATCTCTCCGGTCACTATTCGGTCAAAGTGACCGGTAATTGGCGGATCACTTTCCGCTTTGAAGGCGAGGACGCCATACTCGTCGATTATCAGGACTGCCACTAGGAGGAAACCATGGAGATGTATAACCCCCCTCACCCCGGAGCCGTCCTCAAAGACATTTTGGAAAGTGTCCCGATGACCGTCGGCGAGTTTGCCGCGCACATCGGCGTCTCTCGCAATACACTCTCGCGCATCCTCAACGAGCATGCCGCCATCACCCCGGACATGTCGATAAGACTTAGCCAGGCATTCAATCAGCCGACCGCCAATCTCTGGTTCAAGATGCAGAACAAGTACGACTTCTGGCAGGCCAAACACGCCAGACGGCCAAAGGTGCGCCCCATCAGGATCAAACACGCCGCATGACGATACAAAGCCGGGCCATGCATATTCAGCCTTCGGTAAGATGAAACTATGGGCGAAGGCGCTGAAGAGATCGTAGACATCGTTGATCTGCTCGTCATCGGCGCGGGGCCGACCGGGATGGCGTGCGCGATTGAGGCGCAGCGGGCGGGCTTCTCAACCCTGCTCGTGGACAAAGGCTGCCTGTGCAACTCGCTATTCCACTATCCGGCGAACATGACCTTCTTCACCACGCCGGAGCTGCTCGAAATCGGCGACATGCCCTTCTCCAGTCCGAACCAGAAGCCCAACCGCAACGAGGCGCTCGAATACTACCGCAAAGTGGCCGAGCACTACCGGCTCGACGTGCGGCAGTACGAGAACGTCGAGCGCGTCAGCGGCGCTGAGGGCAACTTCACCGTCCACACCACAGACCGCTTCGGTCGCACACTGGAGCATCGCGCGCGCAGGCTCGCCGTCTCCACCGGCTACTACGATCTGCCCAACTATCTCGGCGTGCCGGGCGAGGGCCTGTGCAAGGTGCGCCATTACTACGATGAGCCGCACCCCTTCTACGACATGGACGTGCTGGTCATCGGCGGAAAAAACTCAGCCGCCATCGCCGCGCTCGACCTCTGGCGTCACGGCGCGCGCGTCACGCTCGTGCATCGCCGCGCCGAGATGCATCGTCACGTCAAGTACTGGATCCTGCCCGACATCAACAACCGCATCAAACACAGCGAGATCAAGGCATACTTCAACAGCTCAGTGACGCACATCGCCGAAGACGACGTGACGCTGGCCACTCCCGAAGGCCCGGTCACACTCAAAAACCAGTTCGTGTTCGCGCTAACGGGCTACCATCCGGACTTCGGCTTCATCGAGCGGCTCGGAGTAAAGCTTGACCCGGACAACGACCGCTGCCCCGTATGCAACCCGGCCACGCACGAGAGCAACGTGCCGGGAATCTATCTTGCCGGAGTCATCATCGCGGGTGAACGCACCAATGAGATCTTCATCGAGAACGGCAGATTTCACGGCCAGGCCATCGCCGAGGCGCTGCGCCGGAAGCGCGCCGAAGCCTCATCCTAGACGGCACAACGCGCCTGCCGCGCATCCTGCATATTGTTATGCTCCGCGGCGGCGTAGAATTTAAGCATGTCACGAGGATGGGAGAGTAAATCCGTGGAAGAACAACAGTCGCAGGCCGCCGATCGGAAGCCCAACACTGCCGAGGCCCACGCCAAGGCGGCGGAACGCAAACGGCAGCGGCAGGCGCTCGAACTACAGCGCGAGCGCATTCTGTCGGAGCGGACGTCGAGCCCGCACCGGCGCTCCGCACTTTCGCTCGCGCTGGCCGACATCGAAGAGAAGCTGGCCGAGCTGGGCTGGACGATCCACATGTAGCGCGCCGTCTCGTCCTCATTTTTGTTGTCATTCCCCAAGGGAATCTGCGTTTCGCATCGGCCCGCGTCGGGCTGCACCTAGATGGGGAATGCTCAAAACAGCGAGACGAGAGACCGCGCGGCCTCTCGTCTCGCTGTTTTGATGCCCGCTCTATTGCGGAGCAGGCTGCGCCGATGCCGTGGGAGCACTCTGCGTAACGCCGATGGCATTGCCGGAGACAACAAGCTGCACACGCCGGTTCTTCGCCCGGCCCGCAGAGGTCGAGTTGTCGGCCACCGGGTTTGCCTTGCCGTAACCAGTCGAGCTGATGTTGTCCTGCGCGACCCCCTGGGTCATCAGGAAGTTTCGCACGGCATCCGCGCGGTTCTCCGAGAGCTTCTGGTTGTAATCGTCGCCGCCAACGCTGTCCGTGTAGCCTTCGACCTGTAGCTTCAGGCCGGGGTACGCCGCAAGGATGCCCGCAACTTTGGCCAGCGCAAGCTGCGTGTTTGGCTTCAGCGTGTACTTGCCCGTATCAAACAGAACATCGGACATATTGACGATCAGCCCACGCGCACTCTCGCTGGTGGCGAGCACGCTGTTGAGCTGGCTGCGCAGCTTCTCACGGACGGCATTCGCATCGTCGGCACTCTTGTTCGCCGCGGCGGCCTTGGCCTGGGCCTCGGCTGCGGCAGCGCGGTCCGCGGCGGCCTGGGCCTCGGCGCGGGCGCGTTCCGCGTCGGCCTCTGCCTGGGCTGCCCTGGCCTTCTCGGCGGCAAGCTGCGCCTGTTGCGCTTCAAGTGCCGACTGCTGCGCTTGATTCTGCGCGTCTCGCTTGGCGAGTTCGGCGTTCATCTGCCGTTCGTCCGCCTGCTTGCGCAGCGTCACGATGCGGGCGTCTTCGGCGCGCTGTACCGCCTGCCGCGCAAACGTAACGGCCATCTTGGGATTGCCCTTTTTGTTGCCGGCGATATCGGCTGCATTGCGCAGGTCCTGCTTGGCCTCGGCCATGATGTCGGTCGCATATTTTTCAGCGCCCGCGTCAGTTGCAATGCGAACGGCGTTATACGCCTGATAGAGTTCGAGCGGGGCCTTCTCGTTGCGCGTGATCGGGTTCGCAATCGTATCCGACCCGTTCCCCGCATACGTGCCGCGCGGCAGCAGCGAGTAGTGCGCGTTCACCTTCTCCAGCACGCCCGAGGTCTTGTCGTTCAGAATCACGTTCTGCAAAACGACCACATCGCTCGGCTGTGTCACGGAGAAGTACGGCTCCGCCGTAACCACCAGCCCGAACGACTGAAGCGCCGTCGTCACGTCGATGCTGGCCTTGCCTCCGCTGGAGGGAAGGACCTCGCCCAGGTTGTTCGGACGCCCATCCGGCGTAATTGCCCACAGGACGTAGGTCAGGTATTCGGCGCCAAATCCGTTCGCGGGCGTAAGTCCCTGAAGCTTCGCCTCAATATGAATGCCGCCCCGCTCGCTGGTGACTTTGGCCTCGCCTTTGGCCAGCGGCAGCAGCATCGTCCCCTTGAAGCCGACGGTCGTGGTGCCGCTGCGATGCAGGTAGTTCACCGCGTCCAGGTCGCGCTGCACGACCTTCACGCGGTAGATATAGATTCCGTTGTCGCCCTTCTTTAGCTCCTGCGGCTGCTGTTGCGGCTGCGACTCAGGCTGCGAGGTCGGATTCGGCTCCTGCCCTCGAAGCGCCGCCGTCGAATACCCGCAGAAGACCGCCAAAGCCAGAACTACAGAGACCTTCCCCTTGCGATTCATGCACACTCTCCTTACCCTCAGTTCACTTGAGTTACAGGCATGTTGATGTGTAGAAAGATTTCACTCTCGTAGTGCGATGCGGCAGTATGGAGAAAGGTTAGTCCCAGGCTCCCAAGGCCGCTTCCTGCCAAATCCTCCCAGTTTCCAGAGAGTAGCTAAGGCATTCAAAACAAACAGACCAAGGCGAGCAAAAATTACGCCGATCCAACTGGGGAGATTCTATACTCTTGTTGTAGATGAGAATACCAGTTTCACACGCAGAGCAATGACCGAAACCATTCTCACCATCGCAATCCCCACCCTGGCAGTGCTTGTCGGCATCCTGCTGTATCGCAACGATGCCAATCGTCTCGATGCCCGTATCACCAGCGTCGGACACAATCTTCTAGCTGAGACCAGTGCATTGAGAATCCAGACCCACCATGACCTCATGGCGATGGTCGGAGCATCCAACGAGTTGGACAAGCGCATCGCCCGCCTCGAAACCCGGTCCTGACAAAGGGTTCCCGGCATACTCGTTCAGAACCACACAGCATCCAGTGAATCAATGAACCGGCGACGCGCTCCCTTTGACCCGACCGTTGGCGGGGTCAAAGGGAGCGCGACGGCGCTAAGCGTTGTGCTGCTGTGCGTTCGAGCGATGCACGAAGTGATACGGTGGCCAGGGGCCGGAGAGCTGCATACGGCACTCTTTCAGCTCGTGGGTCGCCGAAGTGTACTTGTTCTGATACCGCTCCACCGTCTTGTTGTCGATCAGGTGGGCAATATCCAGCAGCATCTTCCCCGATTCCATCCGTTTGCAGGTAATCTCCTCGGCGATGGGAAGAAACATGCGGTGCATCTGGACCGAAAGCGCACGCGCCTTCGATTGGCGCTCCCGCTGCCGGGTGGCGCTCTCTCTCAGGCTGGTCAGGTATTGCTGGCCGACGGTCATGTTCCGGCTCGAATTGCCCGGGCAGGTATCGTCTACCAAGACCTTGAGGTGCATCTCGGCTTTGCCGCGAAGACGCTCGACGTTGGCCATGAAGTGGCGCTGGTTGGAGCGGACCGAGCGGCGCAGCGCGTCGTCATCCGCAAACGTAGTCCCAAAGCGAAACGGCAGAACGGTGGAAAGTTTGAAGCAGTCAGCTACGACACGAGCGTGGTCCTGGGCAGCCTGCTGGTCCAGCCGGGCACTGTCTTCCGCAGTATGCTCGGAGACGATGACGGCCAGATCGCTGGCTGGAAACAGGAAGGTCTGATTACCAAACAAACCCGAAACACCCGTCAGGGGCATCGGGCGGCGGTGCCGGCAAAGTTCCGGAAAGGCCTGTCTCTCTGCAATGCAATAGGCGTACCATGCCATGTTTTTATCCTTCCAAAACGCGCTGAAGGGGTCGAACCGCCTCTTCAGGTAGTTGGTTGTTTAACTCATACTGATACGGTAGTGGTCAGGAAACTATTCATTCGCAGCGATTTGGTGCGGGAGAGAACGCTAACCGAGCGCCAACTTTCCCAAACCGAAACGGATAGTATGCCTATTGGAAGACGATTGGCAACCCCCCAGCCTCGCCGCCTTCCGCTCAATCCCGGGACGCAGAACACTTCCCTTTTTAAATGTTTAACTTAGCTTCACCCCGGCGCGACTGGCGAAGCATTTCCGCAAAGGATTTCCTCAGCCCGGAACTCCCTTTCTGCCTCCTGATCCTGTGATTTCCACATATCTTACGGGGCCTCAAATCCGCGCATCCACCTCCATCCGATGCAAACGTCTTCTCGTATCACCAAAACGCATGGCCGGGCATTTGCGGCTGTCCCATCGAAGGCTGCTATTTTTGTTGGAATGAACGCCTTACACAACTCCATCCTGAAACGTGGGCACGATGTCTGGAGCCTTGCTCTGTTGAGCCTGCTCGCCAGCGCGCCCTTACTGACCGTGGTTCCCGCTCGGGCGCAAACCAACCCCGCTCCCGATGTGATCGTCTTCACCAACGGCGATCGCCTGACCGGCAAGCTGGAGCGCGAGGTTGGCGACTCCATCGTCTTCAAGAGCGACTCGGCCGGCGAAGTCACCGTCTCGGCCTCGAAGGTGAAGGAGTTGCGCTCAAACGGCCAGTTTGTCGTGCTCCAGAAAGGCGAGACCGTGACGCGAACTTCGCGGACTCCCGGCCCGGTGAGCTACGCGAACAACGTGGTCACGGTCAGCGGAGCCAAGGCCGAAACCATCCCCGTCCCGGACATTTCCTATGTGATGGACGGCGCGACCTATAACAAAGAGGTCCTCGAAAACCCGACACCGCTCCAGGGATGGAATGGCGCCATCACCGGCGGCGCCACGCTGATTCGCGCCACCGACTACGGCGAAAACTTCACCCTCGGGCTGGGACTCATCCGCGCCATCCCGACCGTGCCCTTTCTGCCGCCGCGCACGCGCAGCACCATCAATGTGCTCGAAACCTACGGCAAGCTGACTTCGCCTGCCATTCCCCCAACGACCCCGCCCTCCGCCGCCGTTACCAAGACCAGCATCTTCCACGCCGACGCCGAGCACGACAAATACTTCAACTCTCGGCTCTACGGGCTTGCGGGTACGTCCTTCGACCACAACTTCGCCCAGGGCCTCGACCTCCAGCAGATCTACGGAGGCGGCATCGGCTACACTGTCATCCAGTCGCCGCTCCAGCAACTCGACGTGAAGGCCGACCTCCACTACGAGCGACAGAAGTTCTTCCCGCCCACTCCCAGCGGCAACCTCATCGGCTCCACCTTCGGCGAGACTTACCACCGCAATCTGCCGCACAAGATCGTCTTCAACGAGAACGGCAGCTTCATCCCCTCGTGGAACAACTCCAACGCCTACTCGGCCATCGTCGCCGCCGGGCTGACGCTGCCCGCCTACAAGCGCCTGAGCGTCAGCCTGAACATGCTGGACAACTACCTTAACAACCCGCCGCCCTTCTACAACAAAAACAGCTTCCAGTTCATCACCGGAGTGACCTACACCCTGAGATAGCCTCGAACACCAAAAGCGACCACGGATTCCACGGATCATCGCGGATTAAGATCCGCGTCATCCGCAAAATCCGTGGTCGTCTTGAGCGCTGTTTTCCTGGAGGTATAGCCCTGGGAACCTCCTCATCTCCAGGACAGTCCCCACTTTTTGTTGTCATTCCCGAAGGGAACCCGCGTTTCGCATCGGCCCGCGCCCTTTGTTGTCATTCCCGAAGGGAATCTGCGTTTCGCATCGGCCGTGACGGGCTACACCTTGATGGAAATGATCTAAGTCGGTGTCATCGGCGTTAATCGGTGTTCAGCCTTTCGACCACCCGGGAAACCCGCGCTTCCGGTAGACTTGATGGAGCATTGCCAACAGCAAATCACTGCTTTTGAATAGTCAGGAACCGATTCAGACATGAAATTGCCTCTGCTCGCTGCACTCGCCGGTCTTGTTTTGATGACCAGCGCGGCCCAGGCCCAGAACAAGGTTGGGGTCTACATCAATCCGGTCGTATCGCGCATCAGCAACCCGGCCGATACCGGCCTGTTCGCCTTTCTGGGTCCCAATACGTCCTCGCGCATCTTCGCCGGCTTCGCCATGGGTGGCTACGACGACTTCCTGCACTCCCCCTCGAACGACATCGGCGTGGATGTTCGCGGCAGCTTCCTTCGCGGCAACGGCGCCTTTCTGGGCAGCTTCCTGGTTGGACCGCGCTTCGTCTTCAAGCCGTCCTCGAAGATGAAGCCCTACGTCGAGGGCCTGATCGGCGTGGCCCGCTCGCGTCCGCCGCACAATCCTCGCGGCCTCAGCGCATTCCAGTACGGCATCGTCGGCGGAGTCGATTACTCTTTCAGCTCGCATGTGGACTTCCGCATGTTCGAGGTTGGCTACAGCGCCGCCCAGACCATCGGCAGCGGCGTCATCAACAGCGGCACCGTCAACACCTCGAAGATGCTCAACGTCAGCACCGGCCTCGTCTTCCGTTTCAAGTAGACGACTCCATTCCAGGCGCGCCGGTACTTTTTGTTGTCATTCCCGAAGGGAATCTGCGTCTCTCTAGTGCACCGGGACGCTGAGTATCTGGCTGACCGGATCAGGCAAAGGCTTGTCAGCATTTTTGAGCAGCAGCGTCACATCCCACATCTGCACTTCACTCAGAATGTGGTGATACGCCGGCATCCCCGAGAGCCGGATGCCATTGGCCACCTTCCAGTAGGTCTCACCGGGCTCGTCGTCGCTTACCCCCACCACATTGCCCCGCGCATGTTTCTTCCAAAGCTGCGGCGCTCGCGGATACATCTCCCGCGCGTGGGCCACGTCATGTCCCGGCGTACCGTGACAACTGGCGCACTGCTCCATGTAAACGTGCGCTCCGCCCTCGAAGACATCTTCGCTAATGCCGAACGGCGGCGTCTTCATCTCGCGGTCGATGCGCGCGTTCAGCGGAACATGCACCACCTGCCGCTCGAACGGGAAGGGCGCGTCCGCCACCGCCACCGGAGGCGTGCCGAACCGGAAGTACACAAACACGGCCGCGACCACCGCCGCAACACCCAGCACAAATCCGAGAACGAGTTTGCCCAACCCGCCGCCGCTCTTTTTTGCCATTCCGATTCGCTCCTTTTCCATGTCCCCGCCCACCGCGAAACGGGCGCCAGATGTTCTAATAGTAGGTGGTTCAGGCTTAACCCCGACTTAATTTGCCGTCACCCTAGGTTTCACCTTAGCAAAGCAGCTTGTGCAGGAGTCATTGTTGATGTTTGGTTTCAGGATACGTGTGAAGAGTGCAGCCATTCTTTCGCTGGCGCTGGCCGTCGGCGGAGCAACCACCCTCGCGGCGCAGACAACACGGCGAAGCCGCCGGGAGAACGCCAACCGCAAAGCACGGATCGAGCGCACCATACAGGAGACCTACAGCCATCGCTGGGAGGTAGGCGGCGGCGGCGGCTTCCTTCGCTTCCGCTCCGGCCAGTACCTGCAGAAGAACAACGAAGTCAACTTCTGGATGAGCACCACCTACTACCTGAACCCGAAGATCGGCATCATCGGCGAGGTGCGCGGCATGTACGGCAACGCCAAGATTGCCAACGGCGCCGGCACGCCTACCCAGCCCATCTTCCTCAACTTCAACCCGCAGATCTCCGAGTACCCCTTCCTGGGCGGCGTCGTCTACCGCCTCGTCAGCAAGGAAAAGTTCGCCGTCAGCCTGACCGGCGAAGGCGGCGTGGCGCTGGGCAAATTCGACGGCGGCAGCAAAGGCATCCCATCGAAGTACCTCCACGTCTGGCAGTCAGCCACGCGGCCGGCCTTCAGCGTAGGGGCCAACCTTGACTACAACTTCTACCCCAACCTCGCGTTCCGCATCACGCCCACCTGGGTCGGCACCACCTACCACCTGGACCCGCAGGACTCGGCCCCCACCCCGCACGGCTCGCTCCAGAACAACGTCGGTGTCAACATCGGCATCGTCTACCGCTTCGGCAAAATCAAGTAAAGGCCCGTTCCCTACAGAAAGCCAGTAGTACCTAGCTTTCTTGCATTTCCATTCCGTAGCGTAGCGGAGGAATCTGCTGTTTCGGCTCTCGGTCAGTCTCTTCTCGCGTGGGGCTTCAGCGTCTGCGTGAGAACCCGCAAAAACCAAAAGCGCCGAAGGCGCGCTCCATACCAGCCCAGGTCGCATGCCTGGGTTTCAATCCCATCGAAAACCCACGGGCTGAAACAGGTTGCGGGAAAATGCACGCTTTGTGCTTTTCGGTGGGAGTGCAGGGCTTCAGCCCTGCGAAAATCCCAGCAAAATCAAGGGGCTTTAGGTAGTGTCTGATGAATCGACGAGAATCGTTTTTGCTTCTGGGTAGGCCAAGCCTTTAGGCTTGGCTCTCTTCACGAACCGTGAAAAATGGGGCTTCAGCCCCTGGCGTATGCCTTTTT